>Ga0307514_10000098_pt1 | contig 243404 bp, 241 predicted proteins | sample 16_EM_MG_FD_203088 | JGI IMG/M metagenome (GOLD analysis project Ga0307514, IMG submission 203088) | Populus trichocarpa ectomycorrhiza microbial communities from riparian zone in the Pacific Northwest, United States - 16_EM | ecosystem: Host-associated > Plants > Roots > Unclassified... | reverse complement strand
ATGCCCAATATACTCAAACCTCCGTACCACACACCTCCTCGTCTCGAGCACATGCCGTATCGAGATCAACGCCTCATCCACAATCCCCCTCTCCAACCCCCTCCCCCCCAGGGTTCCAGTCACACATATCGTCAGCTCCCGCATCCGCTCCAACGCAGCAAAAACTCGTACCCACCCCCGCACCCGTATCGCCTCTGTAAACAGCTCGGGATGAGCAGGGTCGCACACGTGCCGGTGCGACGGCGGGAGCGTGTATGCGCCTGTTTGGGAGTCGAAGGAGCCATCTCGAGGGAGAGGAAGGAGCGGGGAGAGACGTGTTGGGTCGTCGGGTGAGCGGGGGAGGATACGGATCCTTGTGAGGGTGCTGTGATGGAGAGTGATGATTAGGTGTGTGCAGTTGCGGCTGATGCGAGAGAGTGCCGAGAGGGAGGGGGCGGAGAAGCAGGTTGTTGAGAGGGTGAGGTGGAGGGTGTGGAAGATGGTGGTGTGGTAGGGGGAGAGGAGGTGGTTAAGGGATTGGCTGCAGGTGCGGAGAGAGAGGAGGGAGCCGAGGGGGAGGAAGGTTAAGATGGTGTTGAGGGGGCTTGGACTGTGGGAGAGGATGGAGATAAGGTCTGGCGGTGGCATGGTGGTTTGTTGCGTGTACGCCGGCATCTTTAGGGAATGTGAGATGAGAGGTGATGGAGGTGAGTTGTAGATATGTACGGGTTTTTATTCATCATTGACTCCCTTCAATTTCGCACCATAGAAAAACTCTCGTGAGTGATGACTTATGATGAATGTCAGATCCAGACTGTAACGAGAGGTGAACAACGACCGGTTGGCGAACGAAGGCCAAATGCCGAATTTGGGGAACGAACTGAGGAAAAATTATACAAGCTGCGAACGAGTGATATTTGCGGATGTCACAGCATCCCTTGATATAGCATTGAGCCAACACGTGAAATGCGCTTTGGAAAGGAGGATGAGGGGCAGACTGAGACCCGGATAATAAGGGTATCGATCCCCCAAAAATGTACATTATTCCACTCAAATGACAGACAACCGAACACCTTTGGCTAACAAACCAACCTCGGATGACACGTTTGGAGCCTACCAGAGACGCTGATGACCAATGACATTCGTTGTTCATCTCTCGATACAGTATAGTTAATAAAACAACTAAGAGTCTGTATTCTCAACCCATCACCCCATATTTAGATATCCCCAGTCCTCAACGAACTACTCCCACTATCCCCCCTCCCCGGCAACCCCTCCTCATCCCCAGGTTCCTTATAACTCTTCTTAACACCCCTAGTCTTGATTCCCTCCCCAACCTCCCCCATGATATTCCTGCTATCAATCGCCTCCTTTTCATCTCGCCCTACACCTCATCAGCCTTATTACTCCCTCAAAGATTGATTTTGGGGGTGGGGGGCATACGAAGCTGTGCATCAGAATTATTAATCTTCCCACTCTGTGCCTGCATTCCTCCAGCCGCAGCGTTGTCGTCGGGAACCACCTGGTCGTCGCCGGGGTATGCGTCGTTGGTGGCTTCGTAGGCGTCGTCGTCGATGCGTTCGCGGGGGTTTGACATTGTTGTGGTTTGTATTGGTAATGAGTTTGTTGAGGACAAGAGAGGGTGAGCTGGTGGGCTTATATGTCTAATGGGTATTGAGGGGGACAAGGGGCGCAAGGGGCGGGAGTGTTGATGTCAAGATTGCGCACGAGTGACGGAAGTGAATTTGGGCTTCATGTAGCTGACGTCTTTTGTGCCAAAGGGGGTGATCTAGGCCCCCCCCCCGTGGCTGCTTGCTTTTGTTGGTGATGTGCTCTCAGGATGACGTTGCAATGTTGCGGGCACTCGAGGTTGCCCTAGCCCTCCCTACTTTGGCTCCATATTGCGCGCAAAAGTGAGAATCCATCCCATCCTCAGTCCCGGACTTCACAGTGCACACGAACATTTACATGGACAAACGGTATCATTCTTATCATAAACAAAGCAACCGCTGACATATACTTATCCTACAAATCCTCTCATTTCCCATCCCGCTACTCCGCAACCCAAACCGCTGCCATTCCCATTCCGGTTCCAATGCACATACTCGTCAACCCAATCTTTCCCCCAGTCCTCCTCAGCTCCGTCAACAATGTGCTAACCTGCCTAGCTCCCGTACATCCAAGAGGATGCCCAAACGCAATAGCTCCACCCTTGGGATTAATCTTCTTCTCGTCTAGCCCAAGCTCATTTGCGCACCACAGGCATTGCGATGCAAAGGCCTCGTTGATCTCAAAGATATCCACATCATCCTTGCTGAGACCTGTCTTCTCAAAGACCTTAGGGATCGAAGCCCATGGGCCAATCCCCATCAACAGCGGCTCGACACCAGCGACAGAGGCGGTAACGAACTTGCCAATGATGGTCTGGCCTAGCTTTTGTGCGGTGGACCGTTTCATGAGGAGGACCGCGGCAGCACCGTCAGAGATCTGCGACGCGTTTCCGGCGTGGATGGAGCCGTCTTTGGCGAACGCGGGCCTAATCTTTCCGAGGGCCTCGGCAGTCATTCCAGCTCTCACACCATCGTCCGCCTTGACAACAATCCGCTTTGTCTCTCCACTCTTTGGGTCTTCGAAATTAACCTCGAGCGGCCAGATCTCCTCGCCGAAAAGCCCCGCCTTCTGTGCCGCCTCAGCCTTCTGGTAGCTCTTCGCCGCGAACTCATCCTGGTCCTTCCGTGCGACTCCTCGGTCCTTCGCCATAGCCTCAGACAAGACTCCCATGGGGACTTTACAATCCTTCGCTTTCTGCACGCCGTTCAGAAGGTCCGAGAACTCGCTGACAGCCTGGGGTCCGTAGTTGAGACTCATGCTCTCCACGCCAGCGCCGATTCCAACATCGATGATGCCTGCAGAGATGGCGGCGGCGATGTCGACGCATGCTTGTAGACCCGAGGAGCATTGTCGGTTTGTAGCCTTGACGGCGGTTGTGACGGGGAATCCGGCAACGAGGGCGGCGGCACGGAACTCGGTCGCGCCTCCTCCTGGCGAGAGGACGTTGCCGACGGATATGTCCTCGACGGCAGCAGGGTCGATCCCAGATTTCTTAATGACGCCCTGGAAGACACCGGCGAGGAGGTCGGCTGCGTGGGTGTCTTTGAAGCCGCCGCGACCGCCCTTGGTGAATGCTGTGCGGAGAGCACAGGTTACTACGATCTGTTGTGTGTCAGATGAGAAGAAGAGGGAGGGAAAGGGGAGGTAGCATACATCATCAGGGTTCTTCTGGAGTAGTCTTTCCCGGGGAGAGGAGGAGGAGAGGTGAGAGGTGAGGTTGGCGAGACGGTTGGCGGCTGTTCTTTCGTTAGCACTGATTCCTGTTATTCGTCCGAGTGTGAACACACCTCCAGACATGATTGCAGCGTAGATAGTACGGGAGGGTGCTTGAGAGAGACGCGGGCGTGTGATGTATGTGGACTTCAGGGAGCAGAGGAAGAGCAGGTCTTAAGGGAAGCGGTTCTCCGGTTGCGAACGGAGGCATGTGAGCTTTCGTCCGCGAATGAACATGTGAATGCCTCGGGTGTGGCCACGTGACACAACCGTCTTGGCGGCTACATCACTGCCTGTGACAACCCGACACTGACAGGAACAGGAACCGAAGAAGCGCGGGAGGTGTTGAGAAATCACGTCGAAGGAGATCGGAAGAGATGGCGCCAGAGACACGTGAGGTTTGCCCTATCGCACCTTCACCAACATTCCGTAAAGTACTCTGTCCACCGTAGGCGACACCACGGCGCATCTCCGGCAAGCAGCTCCAATGGCTGACACTCGGTGACGAGCATTGCAAACGTCAGGAACAGCGTAGATGCATGTGCTACTAGCCAATAAACGGTCCTTGTTACGTCCATTGCACCGTTTTACGTCGGCACTGGTCGGTTTCGGGCGCTGTCGCCTGACTCCGATAAGAAAAACTGCTTGTCATGCGGAGGCACTGTTCCTCTCGAAGCAAAGGAAAGAAAAAAAAAGAAAGTCCCGCTGCATATCTCTCCCCTGGTTCAGAGATCGAGATCGAGATCACGACTGAAGTCTCTTTCGCAGGTAGACCACGCTTTTGATTGTTGATGCCGCCTTATCTCCCTGTCGCCCTTCCGTCGTTTCGTACCCCGCTGCCGCTGCCACAATTTGTTCCGTATACCACCTCACCTTCATGCCTCAGTCGTCGCTCCTATCAGAGAACGCCCGCCCTTGCTCCCCCGGATCGCCTCCAAGTCCGGTACCATCCCTGCGACTCCACAGAGGGAACCGAAAAGCCCTGCACCCGCTCGCAGACGAGAGCGAAGACGGGTACTCCTCGCACCCATCCATCTACTCCGCATCACCGGTCGGCTCGGAATCCGATCGCGGCTGTCAGGACAGCAGCGCGGACTCGGTTGCGCTGCCAAAGACAGAGGGGATATTCGAGCAGGATGTGGAGGAAGATGGTGGCGCTCGTTTGGCGGAGCGGAGGAACTTCTCGAGCTTTTCCGGATTGAGCATGTTGGATACGATCAGCGAGCAGAAGAGCGCAGGTTCCCGGAGCGTTCTACATGATGACGAAGACGACGACGAAGATGATGGAGACGAAAGTGACGATGAAGACGACGATGGAGATACCTGCACTGTCGATTCTGAGGATGACGAGTATGGGTATGGAAGATCGTACTATTATGAATATGCCAGTCCTACGCAGCCGCTACATCCTGCACGTTCACAGTCTGTGCCGCCTAGAGGTGCGATTTCCAGATATTCTTTTGAACGGGCTGGGATGGGTTGTAATCTGAATGCTTTTGGGATTGGAGGCACTGGAGCTGTTTGGTAATTTTCCTTGTGGGGCGTGAATGAATCCATAACGACTACATCTTACCGGAGGCCCGACGGCGATAGCTAGCTATGAGGTTGGTCCGCATTCATGCGACGACGTCTCGCGCATTTCGAGCCAAGTGCCAACCGGCCGCTAGGCGCTCGTAGGATTCCGAAGATCAGGGTCCAGCCTTAGATCCGAGACCGGGCCGACTTTACTAGTTCTTCAGGATCCCAAACCTGTACCACAGAGAAAAACAAACCACAGCACCCCAGACCCAAAGCATTCCAGATTACAACCCATTTCCCCCAACCCAGGCCGTCCCAAAACCATTACTGATACAAATTACACACACAGACATCAACCCCGTCCTCGGCTCACAGAGCACCTACTACCACCAACCCTCCTCCGTTCCCGTTGTACACACCTTCTTTTCCCGCTCCCCCACCCGCTCCCCACAACACTACAGCCCTCCCCCGCCGCAACGACAAACGTTCCGTCCGCCCACTAGCATGAACCGGTCGTACGGGAGCTTAATGGCACACCCATTCCACCGGGCGCCAATGGCGGACAGCGGGAGAGCCATCATCGAGGCGGATAATAGCCCGACGCCAGACGAATTAGAGAGTCCACGGAATGAGAGTGCCACGAATTTGGCGGGGGAGAGCGGGTGGAATAAGTTCTTTCGTGGGTGCTGTTTGGTGTGTTGTTGTATGGTGGTTGCGGATGATGGGAGGCAAAGACGTTAATGATTATGGACTTGTTTAGGTTATGATTATGAGTTATGGGTGGATTATTGTTATTAAAAGTAGTGTTAGTGTTTTAAGTAGATGGATGATACCCCCCTCACAGCCACTTTGTTAGTTTATCTCTACTTTACTGGATTGAAGGGTTTATGCCTTGTATGCTGGTTTTTTATTCGGGATGGCGAGAGGATGAGTTTTGTAAGTATTCGCTGTTAATAGGCGGGGAGGAGAATGGCACCACGGACAGACATCACTGGAGATGTACTTTAGTTTTGTGTTTTTTTTCATCAAGTCGAGTGAGATTATGTGACAGCAAACTAATTGATTCCATTGAGATGGCAAACGAGTAAGCTTTGCGGCTGTGCTGGTTCTCGTTCTTTGGAGTTGAAAGTGGCAGCTATGGTTAGAGCGTCGGTGGACCTCCCAGTGGCAGGCTAATTTTGCAATTGCCGGTACGTATACCTGATTACCGGGTGGATTCGACGTTGTACTGGTTGACACCTTTGACAAAACCAATACGATGCTGCAGCGGGCCCGACGGTCTGCAAAGGGGAGGGTATCTGCCATACGGTAGAAAATCTCGGATGGATAATCAGGATGGGTGGCCGCTTCATCCTGCTCCACCAAGACCTCAAGTCCGCTACCCCCGCTATCATTTGTCCCTCACTCTGGGGGTGCTCGCTTCATTCTTTCGTCTTTTCGTGTGTTTTGTTTGCTGTGTAGGTCCGGATTCTTTTGCGCCGTGCTTCCAGTAGATCCTTTCCCCGAGCGTGCAGCCTTGATGGCTCAGTAGCCAACGGTATTCCGCCTCATTTCCTGTTTCGGCAGTTGCTGGGGTCGAGACAAGCTGTTGAATTGTCGATGTAGCTCCTAGTACCTGGTAGAAGAAGAGGTGGGTTTGAAGCTGGAAAGTGGGTTTATATACCGACGGGGGAGCGGCCAAATTGTCAAGGAAAGATGAGCGTCGGCGAACTAATGGTAGGAACAGTAACTACTCAAACCCCTCGTTCTAGCTCAACCTTCACACACACATAGACGTATGGTCTAGGCAAAGTTTACTTTTTGCTCAACCAAGGCCTAGTCTCGCTCTCCTACTCCGGCAGCTTCGTGCCAAAGCCTCCGAAGCCCTAGAGGAAATGAGGGGTCCAACTCAAAGATAACATTGCTCTCGTTCCCAGATTTTCTCGTTACTCGCAAGCTCGGTCTGTCAGACGGCCGGTTTTTGAGCGCAAGATAGCAGAATGACCTTGGCCAGATACTTTTGGCCGAAAAAACCGGCCATGAACGGGGTGCTGGGTTATCCTGCGGCTTCTCAAAACCGATCCGTAGCTGTAGAAGTCTCGTACTATCCGGGATATCTCATCCCGCACTGAACACTGTACAATATCATCCAGTCACTTCTTTCCGGCAAACAAACCATGCGTGTATCCTTTACACCCCACGGGTTAGGGGCTCCAGGTGATATGAACGGGGAGAGTTTTATAATTGTGTCTGTCTAGGAGGCAATATGCTTGCGATATTCTCTGACTGTCGAGGGGTAATGCCCAAGAGTGAGGACAAACACAAAAAGTTGAGAACGATTGAGACGTTTTACAAAGCATAGCTGAAGCATCTAGCTGCAATGTTCCACGGGATGGTCCTGAGGTTAGGGGAGAAGGTGATTGGCCCTCAAGTTGTAGCATTCTTTTACTGAGTTCCACTCAGTTAATACGGTTCCTTAGAGCTGCCGTGGTACATATCCATGCCGAATTTGACGGAAGGACTTCTCAGGTGAGGATCATGGTTTGTTAGGGAAGAGTTCTAATGCTGGAGAATCTTCCCAAGTTGACCGAGGTGATAATCATCACCAATCACGGCAACCTCGTGTCCGTAGCCTTTCGCTAATTTTGCCACTGATAGTGACAGTGGTGGGTTCCTCATGGCTTGCTAGCTATCGCTGGCAAACTAGATCCCGTGGGCTGCTTTGTGTGCCCCCGTTCCTTAGCTTAGCGATTTTACTGGTGCTGGGATCGTTTATAATTCGACCGGAGGTGAACCAAGGTTAGGTAGCGGAAGGAGGTGTAGTGATGCCTATCGCAGGTGTGGCATCTGGGAGCCTTGCAAGTAGACTCATGTTTAGATTGTATTTTCACTGTATCTCATTAATCCATCTTCCATCATTCTCACAAGGGATGGGGGGCCTTCGAATTTCTTCCCCACTGGAAAAACTGGTGGTGCACGGGGGCAGTTCTGGAAGCAGAAGCTCGTATACACTGGCGTGAACGAGTGGACGGAACGTGAGCGTCTTGTCGACCTCTTGGCAAATCTGCAGCAGAAACCAGCGCTCCTTTCTTCCCCCTCGAGTTTTGCAGGCTTCCGCATATTGTTTGGAGGAAGGCGGAAAATATGGTGCATTGAGGCGAAACCCTGGGCGTTGATGGATTATTTCGGGCTATTCTACGGGTGATAAGGGATTTAGCAATAGGAAGGTTCAAGGATCGATATCAAGTACAAACCGGAGACCCCGAAGTATCACTCTAGAATCGACATGTTCCTCTCAAGTGACTTTTTAATATACCTTATACCCCAACTTCCTTCCATATTGCAGAGCATTGCCTTTGACATTTGAGGCGTGATCTGGGGGCGGGAATTCTCGAGGCTAGCTGCAGATCCTAACTTCTAGATGTAAGGCGGAAGACTGACACTTATCGATAGTTCGCTGCGCGCCGGAGTGCTCGGTTGATTCCGTGGTGTAATAGTTCCATAACCGCGGCAATGAACCCTACAACGTGTGGGGAATGCAGCGTGCATGCAGCATTTGAGCCGATGTCGAGTGCACACACCCCACTATCAAGCCATCAATATTACCAGTAATATTATCCTTATCATTATCACCACCACCACAACCACCACAACCACCCATATCTAGTGAAACAGAAAAGCAAGCGCGTGGCTCCAATGGATGTTGGCAATTGATGAACGTGGGTTAGCCTGAAACATACGAAGAAACAAAAGCTCAACAGCTTGTGGGTGATAATTTGGTTGTGTTTAGGGGGTGTGTTGATGAATTGAACGTGCAGATCGACTAGGTATCATTACTGGTGGTGCACAATATGACTGCGAGTGATCGTCCATGCACGTCACCGCCTGTTTTCATCTGGTTTCCGGTTGATTCACAACACACCCATCTCCCCGCATTCCATCGACTGACCGTTCAGATCTGCAGCAGGTCTTCACATGCTGCATGATAATCGGTAACTGCCGTGACGTAGCTCCACTATCATATATAGCCGACCCCGATCCTCGCGGGCCCACCACCACAGCCCACCACTACCCATCAGCAGCAGCACTCATCTAATTCCCACACACACCATGAAAGCAATCAGACAATCACAGCGTCTCCTCCTCACGCGCTCTCAGCAACGCTTTTATACCTCTGCCGCCGCGACCCAAGCAGAGGGAGCAACGGGGATGTCCAGAGGTACGGTTGCCCAAGAGACAAAGCGTTCGAATAACACTTCTGGCCGTGAGGAGGTTGCTGGTGGTGGGGTGAGTCGAGGACCTTTACTTTTACAGTCTAAGTGAATGTAGTGGGTATTGATTAATCGCAGAGCTCGGCGACAAAAGATTCAAGCCCTTTGACGTTCAATAAATGGAGGAGTAAGGAGAGGGATATAGAGGAGGAGATGGTGAGGAGGGCCGAACAGTCTATCTCAAAGCAGCCGGAGTACAGAGAGTAGGAGTGTGGGAAGTGTATGATACGATGCTAATGTGGAATTGGGAAGTTTTTTTTTTTATGTACAACTGATGGGCTACGGTTTGTTTTGATGCGATTTGGCTTTGACAGAGAAATTATCGTACGCTGCTTGTTGGATTACTGTGTTAGTAGCGCTTATTGCTATCAAACTGTGGGATTGTTTGGTTGCTGCTGTTTTCACTTGAACCATCGTGTCATCTCGTACAGTAGGGCACATACTTTAGAGTGATCAACCTCAGCCAAATCAAGAGTAGATAAGATAAGTTTTCCCGGGATACTTGGACACTACTATATAGTCAGGTGCTTTCTTATTGGTGAGCGGGGTGAGATCGTCGCGCGCATGGGATTGGCCCCAAACAAGATAACAGGAAAATCGGCGGTAGTTAGTACTAAAAAGCCATCCCAGTAGCTGCTGATATCGTGAAGTTTTCTAAGTAAAATATGATCGAGCGACTTCCTATAGTGACTATTTTATCTCTTCTTTCGGTAAAGTTGATGTTTTAGAAATATTTGGGTGGAATTGGACTTATTGAAAATCTCATTAGCTGGAAGTTTTCTAATAAGAGAGTTTCGAAATTTATCGATCACAGCTGGTCACCCGCGTTTTGATCGTATACCAACGGGGCCATAACTCCATCAATTCCACTCCGATAGAGATGCATGTACGACGTGATAGTATGTCCAGTGTAACCTTTCAACCACACCGCGCTCGTTGGCCTATGTGATTCCGGATCAGTAGCTCTCCACGATACACAGTGGCGGAACAACGTGTGCCCTCCACCAACATTTTTGACATGGTCGGCAATCGATCAAATTCAGCCCGAAAACAACTTCCCCTTGAAAAAGTCTTTCTTCATGTTAATCAGTCAGCCTTTTTGATGACTTTCTCCCATTCTTCGACCACTTGGTCCATAATCGTTCATCCGTATATACTGCTGGATCCTTAACGACCATCTAGCTTCACACTTTTCGAATGGTTTTGAACACGCCGCTGAGCATCGTCTTGTTCGTCATATTCCCGTGCCTAAGTGCGGAGTTGATGATGTTGTCAATGCCCTTTCCTAAGTGTAGACCCTCAAACAGTCCCCATAGAAGTTAATTTTCGAAATCAGACGAGATTCGAGAAGGTCCCGGGATATCTTGTCTCTTGGAAGACAAAGATTCTGACTTCGAGACACAGCAATAATCTTGCCCGAGGTCCCGGGTCTGTGATATTAGCCCGCACTACATAATCCATAAATGCTTCAGTTATGGTCAATCCAAGCATCAAGGCCTCCCTAGTTTTGCTCAGTTGATTGTTCAAATATTTGTAGCGGAGTCTTACAGGACATCACCCGCTTAAGAGGAAATTTCTGCCATTGTGGAAGTGAGCAAGCCGTGTTCCGCGGCAGTTGTAAGTAAGGTTATAAGTTGAGGTGAAGTGCTGCTTACACTGATATCATCACTAAACTCTATTTCTTGAACTCAAGTAAAATCCTACTCTCTGGATGATATAAAATGTAATTCCAACCTTCAAGTCGCAATTGTCGCTTGAGCATAAACTAAGTAAAGTTAACGACGTCTTGTGCAATTATGCAGCGTGTGGAGAAAAACCAGCAGTTCAATCTGCCTCAACTAGATACTTATCACTCGACTTTGCAAACCATCATGAGTTCTGCAAAACCGAGACACTTTAGATCTAGATTTCAATACCTCATAATTAACCAACAGAACCCGGCCATTCATACGTTTTTTCTTTCATTATCAACATTACTGTGATGGTTCATGGCCACTAGTTTAAAAATTGGCTTGGCACCACTGCCGTTAAGCAATTGTCATCGCCACTTGCTTAGTGATGCAAAGGCATATCAACGCCCCCCGGCACCGCCAAATCCTCCCCGCTATCTCCTCTCACAGCTCTCTCGCTACAACGATACGATGTTTTCGATCGCCCGTGCATCTACAGCCTTGACACTGCGATGTTCGTCCACCCTCAATTGCAATTATCTATCCCGACAAAAAAAGCTGACCTGGGGCAGCGGCATTGCCGTCCAGAAGCATCGCCATCCGCGCCATCTCCACCTCGAAGCCTTCCGCCCTCGCCTCCGCTGCTGGCGTCACACATGTCGGCCAGGACAGTCTGAGCGAGCGACCGGTGCGTCGTGAGGTACTGCTGCCCTCGCAGCAGCAGCCGAAGGGGATTGTGGATTACGCATTGTGTGTGCGTTCCGCTCGGGGGTTCGCGAAGGAATAGCTAACAGGCCTTATCTAGGACGACCCTTGACACGGTTGCGAACTGGGCTCGCCAGGGTTCTCTTTGGCCAATGACTTTCGGTCTCGCGTGCTGCGCCGTCGAGATGATGCATCTCTCCACTCCCCGCTACGACCAGGACCGCATGGGTATTATTTTCCGTGCCTCACCCCGCCAGTCCGACGTCATGATCGTCGCCGGAACTCTCACCAACAAGATGGCGCCCGCATTGAGACAGGTCTACGATCAGATGCCCGAGCCACGTTGGGTGATCTCCATGGGATCATGTGCGAACGGTGGTGGGTACTATCACTACAGCTACTCGGTTGTAAGGGGCTGCGACAGGATCGTGCCCGTGGATGTCTATGTGCCCGGATGCCCGCCGACCAGTGAGGCACTGTGCTATGGTATCATGCAGCTACAGAAGAAGATGAGGCAAACTAAGATTACACGGATGTGGTACAGGAGGTAAAGGGGCCGGGCAGCGGTGACGGTGTTTATTCAAGTTCTTTTAGAAGGTGGTTGGAAAGCAGGACAGACAACGGCGAGCAAAAGTCGTGGAATACGAGAATAGGCTCACTTTGCTGCGTTTTTTGTGTGTACCGGTATATGTGCAAGGGCCCAGCAGTGCGGGTGGGGGTTGATCTGTAAATTTCTTGAAACATGCGTTTTTTTTTCCTGCTCTCTTCCGTCGTTCCCTTTGATTTTTCGGCCATTGTATACAAATACCGGATCTTATTTTTTTTGCGGTACTTTTCTTTCTTTTCCTCGGCACGTGGAAGAAGTAATGAAATTGCCATCCCACTGCACACCGATAAAATCTCCAACCGCTGGAGGCTCCACTGCATATCCTTGCGAAGCTCTCCCCACTTTCCAAGAGCTCTCGACAAACATCACACCCACTCTCGCTTTCTCACTACTTACCGCAGCCAGATATGTTGACCTCGCGAGCCCTCCTTCGTTCTCCGGCAGGCGAGAGGAGAGTGGTATTTTCTCAATCGCCTACAACAATGCTGCTCACTCGTAGTTTCAATAACAGCCCACCAGAGGAGCTTCGTATCAACACGGCCCGCTTCCTGGCGTCGGCCCACGAAGTCTCACGTCTAGGCTTACAACCTAGTTATAGCGCGTATCTACCCCCAAATTCTTAATTGACACTTTATATATCTGTATCTCTTCTCTAACCACATTCTCCCCCATCAGCTTCCCGCCGGCAATCGGTACCTCCCTCGCCCCACCCTCCTCCATCCTCCGCACCTATCTCAGTAGCACCCTCAACCTCGCCCCACAGATCGACGAGCTTGGCAATATCTTCCTGACCATCCCCTCGCAGCGTCCCTCGCTCCCCTCCATCTCTCTCGGCGGCGCCCTTGACTCCCCCTCCCCACTCCCCATCCTCTCCGCCCTCGAAGTCATTCGCACCCTTCAAGAAGCCCCCCAAAAGACTTCACACCCAATCACCCTCTCAGGCTGGAGCTGTTCCTCGGGCTCTCGCTTTCCCCGGGCGCTCCTCGGCAGCGCCGCCTGGGCGGGTGAAGTCGGCGTGGAAGAAGCCTGGGCGCTGCGCGAAGCCGGCGGCGAAAAGGAAGGGCGGCGAAGCGTGAAGGCGTGTCTCCGCGAAGCTGGGTGGCTGGGCGAAGTCGAATGTTCCGTACGCCACGGCATAAAGCTAGGCTCCTACTTCGAGATCGTCCCTTCGTCGGTCGTGCCCTTGGGCGTGGCCACAAGTACCGAAGCCTGGCGCTGGGTCTCGGTTTCGCTGCGCGGCGGGAACGCGTTGTTGGCGGGTGCGCGCATGATTACCGCGGCGCGCGAGATCGCGAGTGCGCACGGCGGGAGGGCGAGTACCGGCGTGTTCGACGTCGAGATGGCGGGGTTCGCCGGGACGCCGAAGGAGGCTAGGTTCGCGCTGCATATACGCCACCCCAAGTATACCGGGGTGTTGGATATTGAGGGCGCGTGCACAGCGCTGTTTGAGACCATTGCGCGTGAGGAGGGTGGGAAGGTGGTTGGTGTCGAGCTGGTGATGGATGAGCCTGAGGTTGCGTTCTCTGGGTCCGCCGTAGAGGCGGTCAAGGATGCGCTGGAAGAGGTTGAGAGGACTACGGCGGCGGAGGTGAATGAGGGGGTTGTGGATAGACCAGTTGATGCAGTGGCGCCGAGTAAGAGGGGTGTCACCACAGGAGTGGTGCTGGTCCAAGAAGGCGGCGCGGTGGAGGAATGGTGAGTCCGTTTCCATGTGCCGGGGGTGAGGCTGACACGAAGAATATAGGGCGAAGGGGGCGCAGGTATTGTTAACAGCTATTGTGGATTGGGATAGGCAACAGAGTGCCGTGGGACAGGTGACGCAGCATGGGTTCTTGAGTATGTGAGATTGGCGCTGGAGAGGGTTCTTTGTTGGATGAAGCAGTTTATGGTTACCACCTTTCCACCGAAAAGAGAAGGGTAGTGGGAGGTAAATAAGGTTAGCAGTGGAAAGACCAACGGCTGGAACATAAAGGCTGTGCAGAACTCTTTTTTTGCCTTTGGACTTGATGCTACCCAAATTGTTTTGTTAATGTCAATACCACGATGCTCGGATCCATTCTGGGCTTGAGATTTGTTTTCAAGAGCAAACATGTGGTCAAGCACCTGCAAACACTATTTGGAACAATTTCTATTCCCATAAGTACCCCGACCTTGTGGGTATATTCCAATGCTGCCTGCCATCTGTTGGCTGGTCTAAAGTATTTACTATTACTCACAACAAGGACGTCCATCCTCTTAAATCCAAAAGCTGTCTATGTACATCAGGCATAGATCCAACCATCCATTCCCACCCTAACATGAACAAGATCATATAAACATCAACCCAAAAAGCGCAACAAGCGAAGCCAGAAGCCACAACCACCGTAATTGAAGACCCTCAGAAGCTGAGTTAGTATTATTATTAGCCTTACTAGTACTATTACTAGTAGTACTATTATCGGTACTCGACGTTGAAACCGTAACCGCGTCCTTATAAACTGGTGGATGCCGCCCATCCGGCAGCACCAACTCTCCGCTATAGTATGTGCGCCCTTTGACACTCTCCCACTTCGCCTTGACGCTCTTGGAAACCTCCCTGCCATTCACCACCAGTGACGTATTAGGCATTGGCTGTGGCGCCCAATCTTTGTTATTGAACATTCCTGGATATGATTTGTTGAGGAAGGTTGACGATAGGGATGGATTGGTGCGGACTTTGTCGCCAGTCTTCGAGGCGACAAGGGAGAAGACGTTAGCACCGACATCGAAGCGGCCTAGGGTTGGAAGGTTCCAGTTCGCGCAGACGGTGGAAATCTGAGAGTAGTGGTCTGCGCAGAGGGGAATGTTAGGCAGGTTATAGAGGGAAAGACAGGGGCAAAATACCATAGTAATTGTCGTCAGTAGTTCCGAGCTGGTCTTTCGGTACCGCGCCGCCGAGGAGGATGGAAAATACACGATTCTGCGTTGTATACGAGTGGTTCTCGTCAAATGTCACTAGGATCAGAGTATCCTGAACAAAATCATCAGCACAACCTAATCCATTAATCACCGAAACTAGGTATTTACCTTCATGAAATACTCGTCATTAAGCAGCGGTTCCAAAAAATCGCGTGTCCAGGCCCCAGCAACGGTGACGGACGTATCATGGCCATCTGAAGTCATATTCGGGGTGATAAACATCTTTCTTCCTCAGAACTACTCCCCCACATCGGGCAAGAAACTCACCCACTGCGGCAACTTCTTCGAGTCCAAATCCTCCAAAAACAGCGTCGTATTCTTGATCAACGCTAGCCGCTCCTTGCGCTCCGTAACCGAGTTGAAGATAACCAATGGATTGTGTTTTCGTACATACATATTCGCCCTCGTCTCAGGATTCTCATACTCAAAGCCGGTGAATCCAGTGTACGGCATATCCTCCTGGTATTCACCCCAGCTTATCCCCGCATCCTCCAGGACATCCGCGATGGTTGAGGTGTTGGAGGGGATCTCGGTGTAGTCATCGTGGTTTATTCCGAAATAGTCACCGCTCACTGCCGCAACGTAGTTGCCCATCGACGGATGCGTCAAGCCAAAGTAGTTGCTCAGCGTAATGCCACGTCTGGCGAGCCATCGCAAATTCGCTGAGAAAGTTTTAGAGGTGATTAGGTAGCAGGGAGGAAGGGAACTAACGGTCGCCAGCGGCTTTGGAGTAGTCGGTGTTTTCGAGCCATATGGTAACGAAGCGGTTGAAAGCTTTGCCGGAGACGCTGCTGGTTGGAGAGTGTGAAGGGATTTCTTGGGCCTCTGCAAAGGCGAATAGAAATCCCAAAGGAAACAGAAATGACCGGAAACGCATCGTGTCACGGCTCGGGCGGGGAGACGATAATGTACTGGGTGGAGGTGTTAGATATTACGACGCCCAGCCCACAAAGTGCTCAGAATAAACCCGGGCTGTCTCGGGCAGTATAGGTAGTGCTAGCGCTTTCTTTGTTATTTTTTTTACTCATTTAGGAGAGGACGCATCTAGCCAGCCAACCAGACACCCACGTGCTCTCACGAGCACGGGTAAGCGGGTAAAAATTAATATAAGTCGAGTGTATACGTATGCCTCGCGGTTGCGTTGGTGTCGTGGAAATGGGGATGTAAGGCCAAAGCTGAAGGGACTCCTCTGCTCTACTCAGATAACGGCTGGAAGCGATATCTGTCCAGAGCTGAAAAACAACCAGAAAATAAAAACAGTTCCAAAACAAGAGTGAGTAGACTAACGGAGAGTGGAAACGGAACGAAGAAGCGAAGAAGATGGGTGACCGTTTGGAGTTAGCGAATCGCCGAGGAAGCTTGTCTTCCCCCGGCAAAAAGCTTGTATGGCGCACCAAAGCTTGAGTGCTGGAACCAAATCGACTGGTTGTCACTACTGTACTACACGATACCAGCCATCCTTGTCACCGGCCAATGATACGAAAATACTGTGATACAAATAAACCTCACCCACACCACACTTACGCGTACAATCACCGCTACATATTAATGGATAATGGTATCCGAGGACAATCTCAGCCTCATCTTTGCAGCCCCCGGCCCCCCACCCATCGTTGCTCTGTCTGCTAATTCCTACAAATGGAGAACTCAACGAAAGAAACCACCAGCCCTGACTCTGCTCTCTGATTTTGCCCATGTCACGAAAACCCAGTGCCCCAAGTCCGCGGCAGAAAACGGCACTTGCCGGCGCAACCATTCTCGTGCTGTTGTTTGTTCTGTACACCTACTCCGGCGCCTTCCGGGAGAAACGTCGTCCCAGCACCAATATATACCACTATGGCACCTCGTGGAGAAGGGATACACGCGAATATGTGCTGAGCCCATCATGGGACATCAACTCCCCTCCTCAGAAACGATACTACAACTGGACGTTAACTGAGATTTCGGGAAATCCCGATGGTTTGCTCACTTTATATTTTCCAGGATTGACCAGGAGTTAACTTTTTCAAGGCGTATGGCGAAAGCTCCTAGCCATAAACTCACAGTTCCCTGGTCCCTTGGTGGAAGTGAACGAAGGCGACACCCTTGTTATTGATGTGCACAATCGTATGACCAACTCCACCTCGCTACATTGGCACGGCTTTCATCAAAATGGAACAAACTTTATGGACGGCACGCCCGGCATCACAAACTGCCCAATTCCACCGGGGTCTTCATTTCGCTACGAATTCACTGCCAATGGCCTACGTGGGACGTATTGGTACCATGCGCACTTCACGACACAGCGTGTTGATGGGTTATTTGGACCACTGGTTGTTCACTCGCCGAAGGAAAAGATTGGAGTTGAGTACGCAAGTGATAGAGTAGTGATGGTACAGGATTACTATCACGACCTTTCTGCTGCATTGTTGCCACAGTATCTAGCGCCGAATAATGAGAATGCCGAGCCGGTGCCGAATGGGGCATTAGTTAATGGTCGGAATATTATCGACTGCTCGAAAGTCCCGAAGAGCTACCAATGCGAGACTTCCGAGATAGGGATGGAGGTGCTAGATTTAGAGAGAAATGGGGCACACCGACTGCGGTTCATCAATGTTGGTGCGTTTGCAGAGTTTGATGTCGAGCTCGACGATCATGATGTTTCCCTGGTAGAGGTGGATGGGGTAGAAGTGAACCCCTACAACATCAACCGCTTCCGCATCAACGTTGCCCAGCGTTACTCAGTTGTTATTAATACTCGTCACTCTCGGGAGGAGGATTTAACGTATTGGCTGAGGGCGAAAATGGTGGTTCATTGTTTTGCCGAGATTCCTGAGACTCTGGAAGCCGAGGTGAGGGCGGTTATTCAATACAGCTCCTATTCTTCGTCTCTGCCACGAGTCCCTGAAACAACAGGGTGGAGCGAATCCCCCGAGCTCGAATGCAAAGAAATGGACCTCGCGGAAGTTACCATGGCAGTTTCCTTCGATCCTCCAAAGACCACCGACACTCTAATCTACCTCCGTAGCAACTTTGAGATCGGAAGCTACAAACTCAGCCGTGGCTTTTTCAATCACACCTCCTGGCGCCCCTCAGAGACCCCGACTTTGATGTCCGTCATCTCCGGGATTTCTTCCAAAAACACCTTGTTTACCAAGCCGAATAATAACGTTCTCAAAGATGCATACGATGTGCGCAGGCAACTTGTCGTTAACATCCCTCAAGGGAAAACAGTGGATTTGCTGATCGACAATTTTGATGACGGAAACCACCCGTTCCATCTTCACGGCCACAAGTTCTGGGTGCTTGGGCAGGGGAAGGGGTATTTTGATGCGAATGAACAGGGGAATATGAAGGTTAATGGCACGTTGAGGAGGGATACAGTCACTATTGAAGCCTTTGGATGGGTGCTGATTAGGTTTGTGGCGGATAATCCGGGGATGTGGGCGATGCATTGTAAGTTACCCCGCTTGATTGAAGAGAAGAAACTGACGACTTGGTAGGCCATATTGCGTGGCATGTGGAAGCGGGGATGTTGATGCAGTTTTTGGTAGCGCCGGAGGTGGTGGGTAGTTGGAGTGTTCCACCGAAGGTGGAAGAGCATTGTGGGCAGCTGGAAAAACAAAAAGGTGGGCCGATGAGAGATGAGGATTTTTATTGGTGATACCTAGAGAAAGGAAAAGAACCTCGCAATGGGCGATAGTGTACTATACGTGGTGGTGGTCAGGTTGCTCCAAGAAGAGGGAACCATTAAAACCACCAGTTGACCTGATAGAAATGCCTTTTTTTCTTGGTGTTTTTTGGACTATCTGTAGTCAACTGAACTCAAATAGAACCTTTTGGCAACTGTAGCTTACATGCTAGCGTACTTACACTAAAATCTTAATTGAACGTCAGCCGATGTTACATTGGCCTTGTTTAGCCCTATAATTCAGCCTTGTTGTAGGGCAGCCACTGACGTCATCGATTACTTCCTTGTTACCTTTGTTTACTTCATTCCGTCACACTTCTTTCCCGAGGTCCTTTTCTCATATTGTCAATTTCCAAATGACACCCAGGACGGCCGCCTTTCAGAGACTGAAATCCTCGAAACCTTTGCAAAGCAACTTCTTAAGATCCATATCACCTTTAACTACTATCCACCTCCTGAAGCCATCGCAACATCACCTGTGTGGACTGCGAAAGCTTCCCAGCGTTCATTTTCAGCATGCATTCCTCTTTCTACCTCCGGTAGTAGTAGGAGCACCGAGATATTTTTTAACGTCTCCATCACGGTGCGACAAAACCAATTCTTCATCAAAAGACGAGAAAGAGATACTCAAGGAAACGGAGGGAAAACAGGAAGCGGAAGCGAATTTAGGAGTGAATAAAAGGACGGAGGACCTTGCGCGAATACAGTCTGTTTCATGGCACAAAGTGAGCGACGGCAAGCCACCACCTTATCAACATCGCGAGGTATCCGATTCGGACCAGAGTGTTGCTATTCCTAACCGTAAAGGTACGGTGCTCTTCTTTGTCCCCATTTCCCCTTCCCACAAAAAGCTCTAAAGCTGACAATCGCGCGCTCTAGGAAAACTGGTCTCTACACCTTCCCGCCTACTAAAGCTCCTCCTTCCACTTCGTCCGAAAAACGCCGAACAGTCCTCTATAGATTCAGATGAACCTCTAGCCTTGCTTATCCATCCTCACCAGCCTCTATCCTACCTCGAACGTCTGATACAAGTCGAAATCCCACCTCTGGAAAAGAATGGTATAACTCGTCCACCGGACATCACTTTCCGCGCCCACAATCCCACCGAGCTCGGCGATGGCTCTCAAAGGGGCAAAATGGTGCGGTGGTCAGCGGCCACCGAAGTCGGAGACTTCATGCGCGACGCCAGCAAAGGGAAGGAATTCGTAATCGAGATCGAGGGCGGCGAACAGATGCTCGTGGAAATCCCGACCTTCCACGATCGCACGTATTTTCTCCGTCAACGCTTACGCTCGGTCTCGGTGGAGATCGAACGATACAGTAAGCTCAAGCAGGAGTGCGACAGGCTCGCGCACCGGGGAGCGCAGAATCTGGCGCTTGGAGGGTTCGCCGGCTTGGTCTCGTGGTGGGGTGCCGTGTGGTTTCTTACGTTTCATACCAGCTGGGGTTGGGATGTGATGGAACCCGTCACCTACCTCGCCGGACTTACGACTATCATGCTGAGCTACCTGTGGTTTTTGTATCACAATCGCGAGGTCAGCTATCGCAGCGTGTTGCACCTTACTGTCAGCAAAAGGCAGATCAAGTTGTACGCGCAGAAGGGATTCGACTTTGACCGATGGGAGGAGCTACTGGATGAGGGGAAAGCGCTTAGGAAGGAGATTCGGGCTGTTGCGGAGCAGTATGATGTGCAGTGTGATGAGTCGCAAGACGAAGTTGGTAGTGAGCGTGTGAAGAAGGCGTTGGATGGTGCTAAGGATAAGAAGAAAGGTGAGCATGAGGAGGATGACACAACAAAGGGTTAAAGGGATGGACATGTATGCACATTTCTACTTGTTTCTTTCGATTGATATCATGGCGGAATAGATACACACTAGGGAGTTCCGGTAAACTGTAATCGGAGAGCGTTTGCATGTTAGCTTGGTGATCTCAACTTGTGATCTACGAGGACGGGAAGGGACAGGGTAGATGATGGCTGTCAACCCGGTCCGGCGATCAGGGACGGTGAAAATCTCGCAATTGTCCACTAACGGGCCCGATGCTTGTAAAACCAAGACTAGACAAATTGCCTTAATTTACACGTTTATGCAGGCAATTTTTGCCATGTAACCGTCTTTATCTAACTAGAATGGATAGAGTGAATGATGGTTCGTTTTCAGTATGGAACGACCTAGAAAACACCCTCCTGTTCATTGATCGTGTCTCCCAGTTTCGGAACAAATATTGAAACCCCGTTGGAAGCCCCACCAACAAACCGGTCTCATCCAGTTCAGGTTGTACGTGATGCACGGCAAGATAAGTATTGCACACGAGACGACTTGGTTCGATACTCCATCTTGAGGTTAAGCTTCAGGTGGCAAGGCCGGAAGTCCATCGGTATCATCTTGATGCCCCATGAGCTGGGCCTTCCGTCTTCACTTAAGTAATATGAACTCTGCATGGTGGTGGCTAGAATCTACTGAATTAACAAGAAGCAATTTCGTTGCTTGACTGGCTGAGCATGGTGTTAGAAACACCACTAGATGCAGGTTTGAAACCTACAGTGCTCAATAGGTGCTATAAACATCAAGGTCTGGGCTGGAAACTCACGGTGCTATAAACACCAAGACGCAGGTTCGAAACTTGTAGTGCTCAATCGGTGCTATAAACACTGAGCTCTAAGGCTGGAAACCTTTTTGCTCCGCCTTTTACATGGAATGTCAATCACTTTCGCCCTGCCCTATATCTGGGTGGGGTTGGATACAAACCAACGTGCACGGATGGATTTTCTACGTGGTTGTTTGGTAGGGCGAGGCTTTGCTTGCCTTTGGCTAAGTCTGGTAGCAAGCATAGCATTGGTCTTAACTTTAAAGTTTGTGGATAGCCTATCCTTAGGCGGATATGTAGTTTAGAGCTAGAGGGAAGAGACGGGGGGGAGGGCTGGCTAATGGTATAAAGTGGAGAATAGGAATGTTGGCGAAACCAGTAGCTTGATAGGCGGCTGCACCTCATACCCGTGGAAATTTTACTGGGTTTGGGTGCAACCTTACCGTTCTTCGTATAGTAGACCCAATTCTGTATGGTTTCGCCGGGGCGTCGTGAGAGTTGAGCCGGTTCCGACAACTCTCACGGCAGCACCACGCTAAACCCCCATTCCACTCTATCCGATACAAAGTGTATCACACTCCGAGACTGAAAACCATCACTGCCGCCACCGCCATCTTAACTCTTCATTAGTTTTCTCTTTCTCGGTAATGCAGCTGCAATCTACAACACTTAGTCTCGGTCAGACGGCAAGTAAGTTGCGGGCTGTATCAGCGACTAATCGAGACTACACCCACACCACGTTAGAACCGTCCGGGCCGTGGCCGAGCGTGTGACAAATGTCCCGATGACATCAACTTCACGGCAACACGCTCGCGACGCGGTCCGGTTACGCATACAGTAAAGAAACATCACATCGGCGCAAGCGACCCATAACTTGGTCCAAAGGCCGCTCCGACGGGTAAAGGATATTGAATAATCGCATTACGGTTTCAGAACTCTCCGTGACGCTATGACAGGTTTGGAGGATCCCGTCATCTTCCTGGTACTCTGCTTACTGGGAGGCGCTGAGTCGTAGACTGCCACCGTAGCTGCTAATATGGAAATGATATAGTAGTTTCGCGGTATGGGTTTCCTAAGAAAACGCCGGAGACTCATACCTAGGCGTGGATGAGGTGGATAACGTGCAATAACAACGAACCCTACTACGATGATATTTCGGGCATTGGCATAGACCTTAAACCCCTGCCGCCTCTGGAGCTACCTCCCATCGATTCCAAGGGCCAGAAACCAGCTCCATTGCCGATATGGATCGCTCGCGCCGCCACGGATCATCCTTCTAGGAGATCATAAAGACCAGCCATAAGACTTTCGTTGAAATCACCAGGATCACAACCGCAGTGACCGGAAGGAGGAGAGGTAATCGCGATGGAAACTACCTACGCATATTGGCCATCTAGTTCGTGAACCGGCTGGGTTCGTCTTCGGTAATTCTGCAGATTGGTGACGACAAGAAGGAAAGGGCTATTATGTTTATGAGCCCATAAAGAAGTCGCCAATGCGAACCGCGGAGCTTTAGAGGCGACCGAGCTCGGCACTGCGGAGGGAGATATCATCGATATTGCCCAAAACACTCCAGTCAACAAGTCCAACTTATCGAACTTTCAAGCATGGGTTCTGAAAGCCATTGACCCACTAGAGGAGGAGAGAATCATTAGCATCGAGATGGCCGTCCGGGGGCATTGAAGAAGCACTAGTGGTTCTAGTAATATGTAGTCGCCACTGGTCTCCTCCCTTGCTGCCGTGATAGGGCAATTTCAAATAATGTAACTACAGCAAGAGATTGGAGAGGGATTTGTGTTGGGCTCCTGAAAAATGACGTGTTTGGGCTCATGAATGATTCTTAATGATCTAGCATGGTAGAAACCAGCACCTAAGCATTCAATTATGGACCCTCTCCCATCTCATTGTGGCAATGTGCACTTACAGAAAATTTTGTTCGGGGGGTATGGTTAAACCCCGTTTGATTGATACGGAAGTCAAAGAGTGCACTAAAGAATACCAACTTAACCCTGAATTGAAGGTGAAGTTTGGAGACTTAACACTGGCATCTAAACAAGTATGGTGCTCATCTGGTATAGTATCATAGCTTTAGAACTGCTCAATAATAGTACACGAGATCTTTAATTTTGGGCTGCTCCTAGCATCATTGCAATAAGCGGAAATTTAAGAAGTGTATGGCACAAAGGCAGGTATGCTACGTATGCCCACTATTCTTGTTAGGAATGAAGATTAAGGCGAGAAAGAAGATCTTGCAAGCAATACAGTCGCAACCGGCTGTACTCCCTTATAACAGTAAATAGTAGATTGATACACGCACACTCAGGAATGTTTTGTTTTATTCTTCACATGCCGCTACGTGTCTGTCTCAGCTGTCTGTTTCCGTCGTACATACATGGTACCTTACTTAGTCTGGCTGTCCCCATCATCAATTCCATCATCACCATTTAACCCTCTTTTCAACGGGAGTCACCGCATGAAACCCCAGCTGCTTACATTTATCTCTTCCACGTCCAGTGCTGCCGAAATAAACTAGTCGACAAGCTCACCACCATCACTTTTCACGATGGGTAAACTCAACTATACAAACGTTCTCTCTCCTTCACGCCTCAAACTCCATCCATGAAGCTCAAACACAGCTAACATCTCGTTTCCAGCGCAAAATAAGCGGGTCAAAGCTAGGCTCTATCGTAAAGAAGGATATCCTCAAGCACAGTCAATTAGCATCCAAGTCTCGATCCATTAAAGACCTAGAGCTCAATCTCCAAGGAAAAGATCTTGGGGATGAAGGACTGGAGATTGTATGCGACGGATTGCGTCAAGGACTGACATCGGGCTCGTTACGCCTCGATGAGTTACATCTCGCTGAGAACAAGATCACCTCGAGGGGTCTCAAGTTTTTGGGAGACGTTACGAAACTAGCGAGTGCAGACTTAAAAGATCTGGATTTGAGGGCGAACAAGTTGGCTATTGTCACACAGGAAGATGCAGAGAATTGGGAACATTTCTTAGAATCATTTAGAGACGTAATTCTACCCCTCGCAATTGCTGTTAAGCCCCGTACGTGCATACAGAAACGCTAAGGAGTTGTCAGGTCTCTTGTCTCCGCAGACTGAATCTTTCTGAAAACCCCATCGGCGATCGAGGCTTCGAAGTTTTATGGAGAGTTTACTCGAGAGAGGAACCGATTTACCTTCCGAGACATTTGAAATCGCTCCCCTCCGATGACTCCGATGACGGTTACGATACAGAGGGTTTGGGCGGCGATTCGGACGAAATGGATTCTATTTACGAACAAGTATGCACTATGAGCTTGCACAGTACTACTGACTCCTGTTCGAGTACACATACCACCCCAGCAAAATCCGAACGCGGTAAGACTGTGCCTTCTCAAGTATTATTTCCATTTTCTAATCTGAGTACCCTAGATAGTCTAATCTCCGGGCATCCGTCGGTACACTCCCTGTCGAACTCTCACACCTCCGTGGCGGCAGCGGAGATCCATGGCATCCGCAGTATCCCGTACATGATATTCTCCAAGACTGGCGTAACGGACAGCACCGCACTCTTTCTGTCATACATCTTGCCTACTCACCCCACACCAGAGCGAATCATGAAGTTCTTCCCAGCACCAAAGCTAGGAGCTCCTACAGACACTCTGGCGTCGTATTATGCTTCAGGTTGTCGGGGGGTCGTTTACAGACCGAACGACAAACTCAGCCCTCTGAGCAAGCGTGTTTTAGACTGTGCAGAGGCATTGAGGGAGGGAAAGCCTGTAACCCTTATCACACCGACCCCTACACCATATAAGGGAACCAATCACCACGAGACGCAATTCTCCTCACGTAAAAGAAGGAATAGTGTCACGTTTATGCTAGGTGGCAACAGCCCTCCAAGTTCGATTCCTGATCTCGAACGTGCCCGAAGCAAGATCCAGGGGGCAATCCTCAAAGAAAGCGGAGCGCACTGCATATCTTTGTGGAGTTCTGCACTAAAGGTGCTTGTCGTCTCGCGGGAAATCTTTTTCGACCCAAATGCAGGATCGTACGAAGGCCACCATCGAAGCTTTGGGAGGCATTCCAGTGGAAACCTTATATTGTCAGGATTTAATCGAGCACCGCTTTCTCCCCCGACTTCACCTACACGCAGATTCTCCACACCGGCCAGTTATTTGCTTGAGTCGACACCACTAAACCGAATAGATGATTCCCAAGCCTTTCCACCTCTCCATTCACCATCAGTCGCTAAGGAAGTGTATTCTGTCACTAACGTTGTCCAGGGAGCTGTCGCGAAGACTGAGCGACAGCTCCCAGGTGGTTTGCCAATGAATCTCTGGAAGGACATCACTGCAATGGCTGTAGATCCTGACGGTCTGCTGAGTAACAAGCAAATTTCTAATCTTGTAGACTGGGCCAGGACTAGAGATACTCTTGAGAAGGAGAGAGAGCTATCGGGGAAGCTGAAGAGTCTGCAGATCTGGAGAATTCTCGAGAGCACAGAGTGTTTGGCCTACGACGAGGGATCTTAGGTAACTACTGGATCATTGAGGTCATAGGGGTTTCGGGGCAATTGGCTTTAGAGGGCAATGGAATAAATGAATTACTGTGATCATGGTTTGTGTTGTCTTTGTCTTCATGGATTGGGTGCTTGCCGTGAACAACATTTGAGCCAAGAGATAGTATGTTTCTGATTTGCGTTGATTTTTATTTTCGAGGGGACATCTTCATTGCTTCACATAGGCTTTTTGTATTGTGGAAGCTGGTGTTCGCGATCTCCCGCTTCGTAGAAAAAATGAAGTTTTGTGCGTTGGGTGTAGAGAAGTAATTCTTCATCCGTGATGCCAATGTGTGATTTTCCTGCGGGGAAACTATTAGAATATAGGACCCAAATCCTACCTACCTCTTAGTACCAAAAGGTACCTAGTAGAACGAAGTGTTGTAGTCGTAACATGTACCTCATACTAGACTTCTCTTTTCCTCTTCCTTCGCCGCCGCCGCTCTCATCCGCCGCCATTATTCCATCTCCTTTCTGCAACAAACCATTCTAAAACCTATAACTACGTCCTCTAATGGCAGGTTTGTAGGCATACTCACACTCTCTTGCATAGCAATCAAATCATGGCACATCGCTCGTGTGAACTAAGGCACACCCCGTTTCCGGAGAGGACTAAAATTGAATTTTGTAAGAGAGTTCTTCCTTGGTAGGTTCTTATGCATGATGCCATCTGGGAGACTAACAGAGAACAAAGAAATCACTTGTTCCAAGTAGGAACCAGGGTACCTTCTCTCGTTGATCAAGCTTCTATGCGTTTCTGCGACATCCTCAGGGGCGCACCTATCCAGGTTTTGTTTTGCTCGTTCGGAGTTCTGTTACATAGACCGTCCCAGTCAGTCTATTGGCTCGATATTCTGAAGTGCTCAAATATAAAATCAAACACTGGCAACAGAACTACCATACCATACGTCCATATCCACATAGAACCTTCGAGCTTAAGAAGTGCAGTTTTGGCAGCTGGTGGCAACAAGTTTGTGTTGTACAAGGCTTGAGTGACTCTCACTCTGCTTGAGTTTGAACCTTCCCGTAGGACCCTAAAACAGCATGTGGTTTTCTCACTTATTATCCCTTATATGCCCGATTCCTCTAGTTTGTTGCATATCCTATCTGGAATGTTGATCATTGGATTTGGCTAATTGACGAACTGACAACAGCTGTACAGCCTGACGTTGATCAATCAATCAGCAGCGGGCTAAAAACTGCAACAAACTAGAAAACTGGACGTGTAGATGAATAGGACTTACTGATAGAGGAGGAGAAAGTAGTTTGATGGACCTACCTAGCTTGATGACTAAAGTTGGTAGTCAACCCCCGCCCTCAACCTCTCTCGCCTTCGGAATCGCAGAGTTTAGATCAATCCCAACAAAACAACTTCCCGGGAGTGGATGACACAGCTTGGACGGTTGCAGGAAGGAACTATCCCCTATCTCATTTCCACCTGCTACCCAAGTGCTCTTGATACTGTTCACAATAGCCGAACAGTATTCGTTTCGTTTCGCCGTTTCGCCGTTTCGTTTCGTTTTATTTTGCATCTTAAAATCCCGTGGTAAACAGGTGTCTAAAGGAGTGGTACTGAGAAAGTCTTGTTTGTTTATTGTGTTTCATATCGTTTCGTTTCGAGTTCATCTTAAAGTCACCTTAGAATTATCATCCGTCAAATGAGTGAGTAATTAGAGCTCACCCACCGAGAGGATTAATTTGGTACAGCCCTAGAGTGTTGTTATGATCAGAAGTCGAGGTGAAAATAGACTCTGGAGCGGAGGTCAAGATGTGTGTCAAGATGGAGAGAAGAAAAAGTAGAGAGTTAAGGAACTGGTGAGTTAAGGTTCGGTGGGGTGTCACGCAAACTCACTCGAGTAGAAGGCCGCTTGCTCTAGGCTGTCGTATCTGGTTGCTGTAAACTGCTTTGGACGATTTCACGGATGATCAAGCATTTGCGTGAAATAGTCAATTGAATATATTTGAGTCCCCAAGTAGCTAGCAAGCTCCCCAAAATCTCGTCCGATGAACATACTAACCATTTTTACAAACACATGCCAATTATATACAACATTAAGGGTATTCACCATCTAATCACCGTCATTATATCCTCCCTAAAACAACCAAAACGCCCAAAAGATGCACCATCCCAAAGAACATGATCATCGCTTTTTATGTCCTCCCCTCTCTTCTCTACTCAAACCCAACCGGATACCGTTTCCTCAGTCTCTCGCCGTATCTCTCAAAAATAAATGGCATCGGTAAAAACATCAATGCAATGAACCCCAACACACTGTTTCCCCAACCCAGTCCGAGGGCGTCGTACATCTTCGGCCCCGCGAGCGGCAAGCACGCGCCAACGATACTTCTGAGCACTGTGGTCGCCGCTAGCCCGGAAGCCGCATACTTCTGGTACGCGTCGACGATGTAGGTGTTTACCGGCATGAACGTGGCTAGCAACCCGACGCCGACGAAGCCGGTGCCGATGATGGGCACAATCCAGTGCACAGCGTAGTCCGCCGTCCATCCGTACCAGAACAGGCCGACGGGGATCAGCGGCGCGCCGTATGCCATGGGCGGGAGCCGGTACTCAGGCTTAATTTCTCCCGAGCGTCGGGTTTTTGCGACAAGGATGCGGTCGGAGACCATGCCAAGGATTAGGAGGCCGACGAGCGAGCCAACGCCGATGCCCAGGTATGCGAGTCCAACGGTGGCGGTGGAGAAGCCGTACTGGCCCTCGAAGACGGTCGGGAAGGTGGTAAATAGCAGGTACAGGTAACCATAGACAACAGCCATGTGAATGCTCATGATCAGCACGATCGGAGACATGAATAGCATTTTAAATGGGCGACCGAGCGCGCGAGTGAACACTTCTTTCGGTGGGAGGGAAGAGGTCAGCTTGCTCCGCAGCTTCATGTTGCCGGTACTCTTGCGGAGCCGCCGCGCTTTGGCTTCGAGGATCGCTGGTGCGTAGGTTTCTTTCAGGAAGATGAAGGTGGTGATCGTGACCACGCCGGAGCAAATGGCGAGCACCCAGAATACCCATCGCCAGCCCTCCGCGTCTGACAGAAACCCGCCAGCCACGGGACCAATCACAGGTCCCATTAGAGGCCCCATGGCAAATAGCGCCATCGCAACACCGCGCTTCTCGGCGGGAATCACGTCTGCGATCGTGCCGCCGCCAATTGTGAGAGGTGCGGCGCCGAAGCAGCCGGAGAGGAAGCGGAAGCCAATTAGGAAGTTAAGGCTGGGGGCGAGGGCGCAGCCAACGGAGCAGAGGGCAAAGCATACGTTGGAGACGTTGTAGATGATAGATCGGCCCCAAAGTTCCGAGGCAGGCGAGAGAACTAGCGGGCCGACGGCGAAACCGAGGAGGAAGATGGAGACAACAAACGAGGCAAGCTCTGTATTCGTTGAGTTGAATTCTACCATCAGCTGGCCGATGCCTGGCGCGAACATGGATGATGCTAGCGGTCTATTGAGGGGGTTAGCATGCGTCGAGTGATCAAGTATGTTACCGGGGTGAGGTGAACCTACGTAATGAAGGTGATGGAGCTAACTATTGCAACTGCGATGTTTTTCCGCCATTGAGGCCAGTTCTTTTCGCCAGTCAGTTCATGATTAGAGAAGAAGAGGATAATAGTACGTACCATAGGGTTCTCGGGATCATCGGGACCATCCCACCACACGATATTCGGATCATCTTCATCGCCGGTTGCCTCTTGGTCTGGATTTGTGAGTGTGGGAGCGCTCGAGGGTGTTGAAGCTGCCGATTCCTTCCTCGGCCAGTTGCTATTGTTACTGAGTTCTGCATCCAGTGTTCTTAATCGTTTGATCTCCTCCTCAGGGTTGAAGCCACTCAGGCGGGAGATGGCGCGCTCGAGATCGTTGATTTCAGCCATCAGTAGGTGTCAATGCAGCTATTGTTTGTCTCTGATTATGCAAATATGGGCCTGATAATAGATAGGCCGTTCGTATTGGGTATATTGATACTGAGATATCAGAAACCCACGAGTTTGGCGGAAATCCATCGTTCTTATGGGAAGCCTTTCTCGGGAATCCCAACATCCGAGATATCGAGTGTCGCGAACTCAAAGCAACTGCGGTACGGACTTAGTTGGTGGTGGCTAAAGAGTTGGCGAGCATTAGTATACCTAATAGTTTGCAACTTTTGCTTCCGGAGTCCGGATAGGCCGGCATATTTGGTAAGCGTGAGTGTAGAAGTTTCGCTAACCAGGTGCATGAAAACCTGCGCAGAACATCGATAAATTAATAATAAATGGCATAATGTAGACTACTACTGAGATTTATCTCTCGGGAGCAAAAATGCCCTTGGACAACGGGTGGCAAAGAATCACGTTCATCACCTCAAAGGCTTTCCTGGTGTGTTCTGTAAAATGATGCTGTGCTGCATTGTCGTCAGAGGAATTCATTGCCGTGATTTCTCGGATGTGGCCGTGGTTGCCGTTCGTACCGTAGCCCTGGTCGCACCTTAACTTTCTTTTCGTGAAACGTGAAAGGCGAGAACGAAGGACCGTGCCTCGGCAAGTCGGGTCCGGTCACGTTTTGATAAATTTTGGCGAGAGAAATTCCATGGGCCAAATCCAAATGCACCGGAACATGCTATTGCCGCGTGGCAGCTGCAACTAACTTGAAGCATCTGCAGATTCTCAAGCCATCTGCAGATTCGAGAAAATTCACATCGCTTCTGGAGCACCGACGTCATGACGTCAATGACGCACACTCCTTGCAGAAAGAAGCTTACAATATCAGCAATGCCAACACTCGGGATTCCGTTCACCGGGAAGAAGTGTCCCGAACGGGTTTGCTGGATGTGTGGGTGGCTCCGAGAAATGGCTTTCGGACATTTGCCACCAATGCGCCGCCACCAAAAGTTTCGGATCGGAGTTAAGCTCTTCCTTCTCCGTCTGCCTTAGCAAAGCTTACTTATGTAGCCACAACTGAGGAGGTAGAGATGAGCCATAGGAAACGAGAAATATGTAGGTATGGTATTCTATTATTAATAAACAAAATAGATTAGTACGATCGGGGAGTAATAGGACGTCGTTCCCGAAATGCGGGGCCGTGACGAACGGATAGGGCCAGCTCGTAATTGAAACCAAGACCGACCAGCAGTATGTAGTGACCAGCCTCTTAAGAAGAGATGTTGTCAACAGCAGCAGAGTAGAGGCCGACCTGTTCTGGACATTGAACGGCTGTCCGGTAGTAGTGAAGCATAGTGAGCAAGCCCTCTCGATTGTAGCGGCTATCCGAGTAGTCGCATATGGAGACATTGAAACTCAATTGGAGATCAATTGATGTTGATGGACCAATGAAACGTCATATCTCTTCATGCAGACAGTTGGAACTGACGTGTTAAAGGAGAAAACAGTTGCTAGAGGAGATTCAGGATCTATGATAGCGTAACCGGGGTAATGTTTGGCCTTGATATTCAATAGAAGAGAAAAGGCCGACAGTGTTGAAGAAGAGAAGAAGTCGAGCTCTGCAACAAAAGAGGACGATGTTTGGCATTGAGGGTTAAGAAAAGATAAGATTCTAGCACCCAGCGAACAAGGGAAAGAAATCGAACTCCGCAGCAAAATCAAGTAGATATTTAACCTTTAGAGTCGAAAAAATTAGGAAAGTAGAAAGTCGAGCCCCGCAGAGAAACCTAATAGTTATTAGCTATTAGGGTTAAATAAGATGAATAGATGATACCACCGTTTGAAATTAAACGAGAGAATCCGGAAGAGGAGAGGGAGAGAAAGAGTTTAGCTGTGTCGTTAGCGGAATTTTTCATGAGACTGTCTTGATTAAGTTGACAAAGTGATGGTCTTTCGTTCTCAACGAAGTGTTGCTCCAAATTTCTCAAGGGATGTGTTGTGAGTGAGGGGTGATGTTGATTAAAGGCAGAGAGCTACAGCAGCCGATGGCTCCAAGTACCTGGGCCTCGTGGAAAGCATGCAATTAGCAACCAGTATCTCTCTTACAATACTCAAATAGGGGCCGAATCATTACAAACACGAAATTCACCAACTGAAGTCGTTAGAATAGATGACTTTATCACTCTTCTCCTTCGCTACAGCTCTTCATTGTTAAGCACCATACCGGCCGCACACCGGCAAATTTTCTTGTATTATCAGTATCAACACAAGCAAATTTTTGCATGAACCTTCTTGTCCGTTACCATTTCACCCATATCAACAGAACAGGTTTGAAGAAGACCCATGTTATTTATTTATGCGTCCCGCCAGAGCAAAGTATCGCCTGACTTTAGCCCCCCAAAGAATTCAGGTCTTCTTCCAGTCTACCCCATCACGACTGCCATTACTACCGCCCCCTAGTTTTCGTCTTCCGCTGGCGCCCATTCCTCTGCCATACCAACCAATTGCAAAACCTCCCTCAGCTTTGCCTTTTCCTTCTCAGCTGCAGACAGCTTCCCAATCAACTCCTGTTGTGCTTGCTCCATCTCCCCCAAGTCTTCGCTAACCTTTTCAAGTTCTCTGTTTTGTACATCACGCTCAGCAGTGAGGAGCTTGACTTGTTTCTCCAGTATCGCGTTGTTAGTCTTCAATACTTGGATTTCTGTAAGAATCGTTTTGAAGCATTCCTCCAACAATCGCTCCAAGCCCCCCACCGTCTTCGACACAGTCTGCAAAGCCTCGAGCATGGTGTGACCGACAGCCCCGGTGGATGACACGACATCTGGCCACAGAGTATCCCCGCTGTTCTCCATCCGAATGCCAACCAGGCCCCGCTGGCACCATATCTCGAGATTATCAACATCACCGATCTTCCAGTCAGCGGCTGTTTCCCCCCATGGTAGGACGGCTGCGGCTTCTTTCGAAATGAAACGAAATGGTTGGCGACCATTATTAGTGTGATTCAGGTGCACACTCTCGATCCTTAAGGTGTTGTCTTTCAGGAGCTCTTGTGCCAGAGTGGTTAAGATGCCATATGCTCGGGTGCGTCTGCTGTCGCTGGAAGCGTTGTTGGTCTTTCTCTGCTTGCGTGGTGGTTCGGGATCTTCGGGCTGAGAAGGGGCTTCGGATAGATTGTGGCCGAAAGGGAGTTGGAAATGGTCCGCCATAGTATGTGTGTGGAGAAGGAAGGAAAGAGTGTTGGTGGTAGCTGTGCTGCCTTTTTAAAGAAGGCGAAGATGCAGCCAAATTTCTCGCGAGGTCAAAGTCCACAAAAACTTCGACCTTTCCACTTCCAACAATCACACCTTCCCGAGAACAACGGGTCACGTCATTTTGCCGTTCCACTGCAGACTTTCACATCATGCCGATCGCAACGAACGGTAGGCTATCTAGTAGGTACTTACTTAAGTAAGTACTTAGTATTTTCCAAACACAAACCTAGGAACCACCTAGACCATTCCCAAACTGCATAACAGAGCGGCAGTTTTAACGACAGTTGAATCCTAATTATAATGATATACAGCAAATTGTGTCCAGTGTTGGGCGTTAGCAGAGTAAGTATGCTCGAGTGTGGCGAGTAGAGCATGCGTTAAAGTGTGTTCGGAGCGTCTTGTAATAGCACAACTCATGCAGTATTGCATGTCTTCCGTTCTCTGTGACTAGGGCCAATAGAATATCAAAATTTGAACTGGTTGCTTCACAGCGAACGATTGTGCTACGTGTAGAGTGTTGAAAGTAGAGCAGGCGATGAGAGTGTCTAGAAAAGATGCTGTTGCTTACTATCCACCGCTCGCTTCAGCTCTATATATGCAGAGACCACTTTTTACTGAATCGTCTGCTTTCTCTTTCTCTTTCTCTGCAACCACTGGGTACCAGGCGCGGACGCGGCTTACTACGAATCCCGCAGTGTAGACATCATTCATCCATAGATCCCCCAGAATTTGGTAGTCTACCAGAATAAGTTCCAGCGCGTAACGCAGTTCTTCTGTATCCTGCTCTCAAGATACTTAGAACTCGTTAGGACTTCCCAGAGATGTCAGGGTCAACGTCCTGCGCACCAGCGAGCCATTTGTATTGAGCTGCGGGGACAGAGTTGGTATTGATTAGGGCCAAGGGCTCAGGGTTGTGTAGTGGCTCAATATTACGCCAGAGGGCTGTTCATTGCCGAAACTCATACTATATTCCCATTACGACTACATGTATACTAAGTCTAAAGATCCAATTGTGGGAGCTAGCCTGACAGATGAGGATCAATTGATGAAAAGGATTAGTGGATTCGAAAACCCGATCCAGAAGTAGGGTGAATTGAGGGGGTATGTGGAGTGATGGAACGGAAGGGAGGGGGTGCGGTGCGGGGTGCATATACCTTCATAGCGGCCATCGCTATTACAACAAACTACCAGCGGCGGCACCTATACTTGTACATTACAAAACATTCCCTTTTTTACGTTTCTTCCAATATGAGCAACATAGTTTGAAGGCAGGGGGTAGCCATCTAGACTCCAATAACCAATTGAGTACCCACACCACTGAAGCGGACACCATATGTAATTCACGGCTGGTCACTCGAACAACGTCTACCTATTCATGTCCGCCGACAGGCCAACACGGGGGAGCAACGGCAATGCCGCGGTTACCCTCTGTGGGCTTTGGCCATTGGTAATCCCATGCTTCATTCCGGGTAGTGTTTTCCTTACTTTTGAAGCGCTTTTAATGGTGATATTTTGGGTGAATAGGCCGACAGCGGAAACAGCGGAGAAATGCGGGCTTTTTTGTACCTCTCAAAGAGCACATCGAAAGAACCGCCGCGATTGGCTAGAGTTGTAATCGTTACAAGCAACTAGTTTGGGAGAAGTGGGCGCGCGCTCGGCAGGGGGAGACACCGGCGATCACCCGTCAATTCGAGTGATGAAAAATGTTTCTTCATTGGTCCGGACAGGGTGGGCTGTGGTCTGCTGTAATCGATCATATAAAATTTCTTTGTTTCAGTCACCAAAGGCAGGTTTACACGAGATAAGCCCGTTGGGGGGGCCAATCACTGTGATGAATGTACTGTACTGTACTACTAGATGAGGTTCGTCCGTCACCTATCATCACCTCTTATCATTTGGCGTCGGTTCATTAACAAAGAGGGGGTACGATCGTCTTGTAAATTAGCACAGTAATTTCTTCCACTCCAGTCTGTCCCACATCCGTTCTCCCCCGCTTCCATTCGCTAAATATCACTTTTACAACCGACATCATTTTTTACCCCGGTTCTCTCATAAAAGCCATTGTTTGGTACGTAAAAAAACAAAATTGGACATTTTCCGACGCGGCGTGCTACGAACTTCATATATCGGGTTACAGTGTTGCTGCTAGGCTACTATCTACCATAACTCACTCGCATACATTTGTGCTAGCGCCAACGCTGGAATATTGAATAACGCCGCCAATGGAACCCCTTCAGCAGCCTGTGGATGTCTCAACATCGGTGCTGGAGATAGTCTAATTTGAGCTTGCTGTTCTTCCCCAGTGAGTAGTTGTTTGAGCTACCCATTTAAAACTGTCTGGCTAAGATGGAAGACATACTCCAGTGGTCTAATATCCAACTTTACCAATATTAACCACAGCGTTTGGATGAAAGGCTACGCGCTAGCGAAAAATAGCCGTTTGAAAGACCACTAGACGGAGTACGGGTTCATGCACCGTCAGAGTTAAAAACAAAGTGATTACACTAGGCCACCGCCATTCTTTAGGTCTGGTCGGGTCCTTACAGTGATCGTACCGCCGGACAGGGCTCCTTTTGGGCTATCTATCGATATACGGATTTCCCCTATTAGACCATAGTTGGTGAGATTGGCAGAAGATATCGAGGTGTGGCTGTCGGGGGTGGGAGAGTTCCTACCATCGCGGGACCCTAAGTCGTTGGCCGATAGGGCTGAATTGTTCTGCCCAACGATACCGTTCAGCCGAGCGAATCTTCCACGACGATGGATCTCAGCTCTGCGACCGCATGGGATATTGGGTATTCTGGCCCTTTTCGTACGATAGTAGATAAGGCATTCACAGTAATCCTTTACCCCTCGAATTGTAGAAGCTGAAGTTCCAAAAAGTTACTGTTCCGCAACTGCTTACTGTTTTGGGTTTGTTACCCAATTCTCAGTCATCGCCAAACACTCTAGATCTTACGATGTTTGAACGCAAAAAACTCAGACCCAATGATTCTCCAGATGTCAAAAGTTTGACGCTGGTGAAACCCCGATTACCCGAAATGCCTTGATGACAGCCGCAGCCCCTCCTCCGTGCGCAGCCATCCATCACTCGAAAAGCACACAATCCAAACTTCGCCCCCCTCCCCCTCCCCCCCTCCCCCCACCCGCTTGAGACCGCCACCTAACTGTGACCCAGCTCTCAACTCTCCTCTTCTGTGCTTCAGCTATAGCATAGGTTGCCCACACAAGGCTCCGAAACGTAGGTGGCGTATGTGTACGTAGTACCTGCATAGACCTCCCTACAACCGTAACTTTTATGCAACCATGTCTCTCCACCCCACCATCACCTCCTCGCCTGCAGAACATAGCCTAGCGAACATTCTTCCCCTTCCATCGAAGACAGGAGTCGGTTGCCTTAGCTAGGGCATTCCCCAACCCTAACCGCACCCCGCATTCCCCGCAAACCCCTGTCCGCACATCACCATCTCCGCGCACATCCACAAATAAGCCACGAAACAAGCCCCCAAAACACAACCGCACCAATCCCATTGCCCCGCTGCAGATACTGCCCTACCCAAAACAAGCGCCTCTTCCCCTCACTTCCCCAGCACCTATCACCTATCACAACCTAACTGTAGCTCCTACTCAGCTCCGCCCCCCATATTGGCGTTCCAATCTCACCTCGTTGATCACCGTACATAATAATCACTATTCAAAGAATTTAAAGAAACATAAAGTTCTGAGCTCGAAAGAAACCTTGGGAGGGTGGTCAGCGTCTCACAAGCATTATCACCAAGTTACCACATTCCAATATAGTAATCAATGAGGCACACATATTGATGAACTTGAAACACTAAGTAAGGTACTCCATTTTCGACTTCCCCCTTCTATCCCTTTTCCCTAATTCCAGACCCTTCCAATTCCATCCCAATCCTGCGGCTGATAATTGTACACCCCATCACGATCCTCCCCGCATACGACAAAAACAAATTTAGCCTCCCTTGGTATTTCTATCAAAAGCCATCGAAGAACACAAAACTCGAAGGAAAGACGGAATGAATGGTATATGGTATCAAAGTTCGCTGCAGTAGCGCTTTCCTAATATTAAAGTAGCACTAAGGTGTGTAGAGTATGATAGATGAAAAGAAAACCACACCCAGAGTATCTTCAACAAGGAAAGCAAAGCAATATGTACCCCCGAACAGCCAACAAACATAAAACAGTGTAGTCGCTAAAAAGCAGTGATTCCCAAACACCGGTAAAATGAAGCAAAAAGACCCATAGCCAACGTCCTATAACCCATATCCCCAATAATACAAAGGAAAGAGACCGTAAAAACCAACACCCGCCAAAACCGTTATCCATAGATATACAATCCCAACCGTTCATCAGCTTCATAACCCACAATAAAAAGCAAAAAAACACACTCGATAGAGTGTATTGTATAGAGACGGCTTCGATAACGATGAAACCCCCGAAATATCAAACCGGCCGCCGAAACCGAACCGTTAACACCAATCTATCTATATTATAGAAAGGAAAGGGGAATGAGTGGGGGCGCGTCATGTAGAGTATCGTAAACCAGGTTCGAAACGTCAGGAAGTGCCCCCACATTCCGGCTAAATTCGGAGATCTCAATAGACCGATCGAGTTGACATTGTCGCAACACCCAACCGTTCAGGACTGTGATTCTGTGCCCCTGCCAAGAATCGGCTCAACAGACCACCATTTGAACCCCCCGTTCTCAGCCGCTTCTTCCCGGTATCCAAGATCGGGAGGAGGTTGCGAACAGGAGGTAATGCAGGGGAGCTCTCTTGAGAACTAGAAACCGAGCTTGATGTCCCACTTCGGGAAAGTGATGGGATTGAGCCAGTGCTGGGAACGGAAGAAGGCGGGGTAGAGTCGTAGCCATATTCCGTTATCGATCGTTGGTGGCTGTGGTGGCGGTTAGATCGGTAGTAGTGCTGAGGGTAGTAGGGATGTTCCGATCGGTCTGAGGATCGTGACGAACGACCAGATGAGATGGATGCTGGCGAGTGTTGCGGGTGTTGAGTTGGAGGTGTTAACTCCGAGAGGTAGACTGGTGAGTTGTAGATCGATAATGGAGAAGATTGTCCAACAGTTTTGGTCTTCAAGTTCATCCAATCCCTCTTCATCTGCAACTCCTCCTCATACTCTCGCTCTCTCTCTCTCTCCATGAGCTCGACCTTCCGGTTGTGGCTCTCCATGATTGGGGTGAGGAAGACTTCGAGGTGGGTATAGAGATCCTCTTCGGTAATCCGTAGATCCCAATCAAGCAAGAACAACATTTGCTTCTCCATTAGATTAACTTCCGTCAAAGAGAAACCAAATCCATCAAATCCACGTGCTATACTATAGCGAGCCCAGTGCTTGTTCTTTGGCGACGAGTCGTTGAGATTCTTTGCAGCGAGGATGAGGGACGCGAGAAAGATACGGTGCACCGTGCAACGCATTCCCTTGGCTACAGGAGGCAGCTTCTTCCGTAACCGGTCAAGGTAGACAAGGCTCGACATTAGTGTTGGGACCTGGACGTGTGATCGATCTACCAGTGAGGTGACGAATTGTTCTAGCGTTGGTAGAGAAGGTTCCCGGGGCTGTGCGTAGTCGGTTTCGTAGCTACTCTCCGGAGGTGTCTGAGGCGGTGAAATTGGAAGATTGTTTTGCTCACACCGAATAACATTGCATGCTCTCAAAGCGAGGTAAGAAATCATATCCTTCGATACTGGCGACTGGACAAACTCTGCTAGAGCCTCTTTGGGTCCCATCTTGCTGATTGAAGCCATACTTGCAACTCAAAAGGTATTATTAGTAAGGGTTGTTGATATTATGCGTAGAACTGCTCAGCGGTCCTGTGACTGGGATTGGATTTCCTTTAGTAAGTCGAGAGTGAAGTTGCTTTCGAAATGGAGGAGTCGAAAAATTACTCGGGGGAGTGAAAGGGTGATAAAGGAGTCCGGTGTCGTCGAGCCGTGGCTGATGTGAAATCTTACGGAAGTGCAGAGTGCAGTACCGGCCGTATTACCTAGAAATAAATGGCAAGGGGGCGGTGGTGTGGTACGTGGATTTTCCGGGTGTAGGTAAGCAAAGGCGATTCCGTCAAGGAATACGCTGGTCGACGGAGATGCCGAAGATGAACTTTGACCGGGCAGGGTGGGTGAGTTTTGATGGCGAGAAGAATTAAGTTGAAGCACAGCCTGAGGAAGAGAGAGGGCAGCGGGGGCGGAGGTTGCTTTAGTACCGCTCTTCAGCACAGCGCCGTTGGTAGATGACGTTTCGGGATACCAGGCGAATGCAGGTGGACGGTGATGAATCAATCGTATGGTTGGAATCTTGGTTGTGTTTATTTTTTACCGCTCCCACTAGTTCTACGAAAGTCCACAGGTCAGCACTGGACGGAACTCCAGCTAGGTAATTGACGCGCGCAAACCCACTTCTCTTTGTCAAAAATACACCCGAACTTCTGTGACAGGTAGGGGTAGATCGTGTGCGATGCCTGTGGTTGGTTGGTTGCACCCAGATTACTCCAATCCTGGTCTCTCAATACTTGCGACAACTCCAGCCAGCCGCAGCCTATTGGTTCCAAGTTTGTATGAACAAAGAGAGAAGCTCGAAGATCCGAATCGAGTTCGTTCTTGACAGCAGGCGTCGCTAGTGTTTTGGGTACTTGCTTCGCGCTGGAGAATTCCGTGACAGCCGGTGTGTTTTGCTTGCCAGTACACAGTTTTGGAGCTGGGACTTGCTTGACTGGGGTTATGCAGAACGCAGGAGAAGTTCTTCGGGTCAAGGTCTCGCGAATAAATGTTCCGAGGGAAGTACAGCACGCGACGCAGCGAGGATATTTTCTAAAACTTTGACGTGGCGAGGAGAGCGGTGAGTGCGGCGGCGGAGGGAAGGAGGCAGTCAGTCGTGGAACTCTTTAAGGTATCAAATTTTGACAGCAGCAGCTATTGATAAAGCATTCGCGAGGCAGGTCATCAGGCATCAGGGTATTTGATTTTTTTTTCTCCATCCACCTTGCGAACATGAACACGACAGCAGCTGCCGTAGCGCAGCATATCATCAATATCTATCACCAAATGAGACGTGTGATCTGCTTCTTGTCTCTATGTCTCAACAACCCTATCCAAGATCCCCCAACCCAACAACCATATTGGCCTCTGCGGAAGGGCTGATTGGATCATCGTGCATCCAGCAAAGCAGACTGTCGACGTGGTGGATCCGACGGCGCGGTGCGGATAGTGGAATGAGGCTGTAAACGCACCGTCGTGTTCAGCTGCAAGCCAACCAAAACCCTGCTGGCTGTACTTAGCATCTCAGCGGCAAAAGTGGCTGGTGATGGCCGCTAGCCTTGGAGTATATCACATTTCACTATACTCCGCACGGACCATGTACCCTAACAAGGCGTGGTCTTGAATGCCGTTTCAGTTTCAGCGCGCGCCTCAAGTTCAGTTTTAACTACTGTTCTCTAACCTTTGGCCCTTCGGAGACCTTGTTAACTGATGCTATCCGCACGGATAAATACATCAAGGTCACGACAAAGTACTGTCCTGACGAATTGTACAGATGTATGTGACTTTCCTACGCAAAATAGAAACAAAATGGGCTCAGCTCCATGTTCGGCGACAAACATATACTTCTGGTTTGTAGGATATGCACCATCTCGTGATAGTTGCAACGCCCAACAGATTAAGCCACAAATAGAGCCCACCCAACTACATAACTTACTGCAAAATGCATGTATATATGTATTCTAGGTACAGCAAGCGCTCAGAATTCGATACATTGGGGTGCGGAATTTTGGCTATCTCTCCGATGGGAAAAAGTATGCAGCGGTCACCAGGTACATTCAACAGTGTCACCACCCACGTCTAAATGGCCATCACGAGCCATGATCATCAAACATTTGCGACGAACCAGCGGCCAGCTGATGATTCTCCATTCCTTTGACCTTTCAGCATGGCAAACACAAAACCCCGATCTCCTTTCTTCTGACATGATCGACAGCACTCAAACACTCTTCGCGGGTGTATATCCGAGGAAATTTGCCTAGCTTCTTGCCTTCCCGTGGCTGAGTCCATCCATCCCATTCAAACTTTGCCTCCTACAGGAGATGAAGAATCATCCACTTGATTGTGGTGATTTACTCGGCTGAAGATCTCCAAAGCCGGCATCACTATCGGCGGGGCGCCTGCCTAGTGGTCGACATTACAGATCAATTTTGTAATCCCTACAATCTACATACTAAACCTTATCGGGCCTGGCATCTAGAGTTGTTAGCAACCACCAGCAAAGCGAGATATAAGAGGTAAGAGTTCATTTTCTACGAGAACTACTCCGGAAGAGTTCGGATCATCTACAATTGATGTTCTACTTATTTTATTGGGGTCTCTCAATCCATCTTGAAGCCCCGACGAAACAATATTCATAAGCCAGTTCTCAAACATCCTCTAGAGCAACGTCACGCAAAGAGAGCAATCCAATTACCCCGAAACTGAAATCAAAACACTGAAACTCAAATCGTAACGCAAATTCAAAGTAGGTAACTTCTCCGGGATTCAGGTACGCCCCATCGTGAACATGCTGCCTATTGTCAACCTACAATTCAAATCCCATGAGCTTCTAGACCATTGGACCAGAACGCCTTTACTCGCAATGCATCGAGGGGCACATGGATGTAGTTGGCCGCGCTGGTCGCCCTGTGTAGGCTTGGAATGAGGCTTTGTACGCTGAGGATTCGTAGTGTTCCTAAGTGTCCAGGCCGGCTAGGCTTTGCTTCGGACCGGCCTCGCAAATTACAGCCGGGCCGGCCTGGTTCGTAGCGGGCCGCAGATATCTACTGGTCTGTAAATACCGGAGATATCGGATGAGAACTGGTTGAAGGGTTCGGTATGGTCCAGTGAAAGTTGTTGTTTTGAAAGTTGTTGTTTGACAGACCAGACCAGTGGTAATTCATGTCTAATGATATCAATCTAGTGTGCTTCGTCCCGGGCCTCTGGTCAAAGGGTTGTAAACGGTCTGGTAACGTCAGACTGTCAGAATTTACAAAACAAAGTACCTGTTGCGCAAATATATCTTTTAGTGGGTGTGCTTCTTCTTGTCCGACTCATCATCATCAGTACCGGAGTATTCTCCCGCACCAGTTACGTTCGTCTCTTAAGGGGTAAGACTTGAGGCAGAACGTAGCACTCGGGCCGTAAAAGCGGTATCGGCCGGAAGAGTACGGAAATTGATGGCGTTCAATGGGCGATGAGCTGATGTGGGAATGAGGTTGGAATGGTGTTCACGGAGAATCAACTAAACACAACGGACCAGAGTAAATTAGTGGACAGGTTCGCATCGACGAACTACTGTGCTCAACCGCGATATGCGAGGAGCACCTCATACCTACAGTGGTATCGAGCTCCGCTAGGGACAGTGCTCGGATCCTGAAAATCTATATCTAGCAGCCCCCGGGGATTATTGTATCACACAAAGTCTCCTTGCGGGCAGAAACGCGAGAGTTGATAGATATGCCGGTGATGTTGTCTAATATTGGATCACGGGGAACGCAAGCCCGAGGAGGAGGAAGGGGCACAGACGGTCGACGATGTTGTATGAAGACGCCTTCTACGTCAGAGGCACTGTATTGTTATGCTAGACGAAGCATGGGCTTGGATACCCCGTACTTTCTACTTTTCATAAATTTAGACAGGTAGTGTCTCGTGGGTGTTGGGTGGGAAATGAGCTTCGTCTCTTGCAATTGTTTTCAAGCTTCGTGACCATAACTCCTGCACAACATATTCGTGACCTGCAGCTAAAAGACCCTCGGTGGAAATACAACTAATGGAAACACAGCCGCCGAGAAAATATGCAGCTCTGGACGCAATTACATCATGACTGTCTCGATCCCGGAGAGCCGTTGAACCCCCGCTGAAGGAAGTCTCCGAACGCACAATACTTAATACAGCAACGGGGTTAGCCCGATTCGCTAAATTACAGACAGGCATGGGTATCTAAAAACCCTCAAGCAATATAGTAATCGCGCGCTATGCATTTATTTTAAAAATTCGCTACATGGGCGTTTTGTTTGTTGCATTGGGCATTGGCAAGGCGGGCGGCATCTTCCAGGCGGGCGCCTTCTAGCAACCCTGCCCTATTGACTACACCCACACCTACTTTAAAGGCTCGGTTGGAGGTTGCGAAGCTGCGGTACAGTACGGTACGTACCTCATCCGTATAGGTACAGCGCTTCGGGACCCCCGGGACCAAATCTAGCCCGCGGAAATAAGAATGGAGTGAGCGCAATTGCAGTTTTAAACTGGCAAATCCCATATTTGCTCTCCCACCGATCGATCTCATATGAGACGACAATGATCGATCGGTGACGGAAAAAAATCTGTGTAAAACCTTACAAAGCGTATAACGTCGTACGCAAGCAAGCGGATGGGGTACGTTGCGTTGAGTTTGAGGTTCACCGTAAATCAAAGGCTTTAGGGTTTTCTGCCGGGGGCCTTATTGGCTACCACACCCCCCCAGAAACACTCACGGAATCGATAAGTTAGGCGAATCATGCATGATTTGTTCGTAATCAATGATGGAAAGACCGCAGCCCCGAAACCTGTCCACAAATTATCACTCACTTGCACTTCCCAAAAGCAAAGCCACCCCACTCCTCCACCACACTCCTCCACCACAGAAGTGCATGTATTGGGTGTGCGTACACGCTTACGCCACAAGGCTATGAATACAAGAACCGAGTGTTGCAGCCGGGCCCGCCTCAATACATTAACTACAAGGCTCAATACACAGCTTATGCCGAACCCCACATTCCGCCTTTTCCTCGGATAGAGCCCGCGTATTCTAGAAGTACAAACGGGCAGATATCTGAGTCATAAGGCTCAAATGTGGTTTTTCGGTGAATTTGAGTTCGCTGATTCGGCTAGATAGATAACCAGCCTTACTCAACATTATGCATGCGAAATTCGTGCACTGCGCTGGCTAGTGGTACTCAGTTTTGTTTTGTTTGGTGAGTTGGCCACAAGTGGCGAGGGAACCGAAAACGAGCCGAGACGGAAAATCTATGCAGAAGAAACACCCTTGCGCTACCCTAATAATAATCGAGCGTGGCGACGAAAATTCAGGCGACATCCGGTAGCGAAGCCACGATTTATGACACCAGAACAACTATCGGCCTCTTCTCTCCCGATGGCGGAGATATCGGGGAATGACGAAATTTCCGCACAGCCACCCTAGCTATGTAAAAATTCTTTTCCGAAATCCTTTTTTTTACCTTACAAACTTCCAAAGGACAACGCTTCCTCGTGGCATATGACTCCTTAATATCTCGCGGAAGTGATTGCCTGGTATGTCAAAGTATATTAGACGCAATATTTATCAGCAAACGTGTAGCGATTCCAACCCCATACCAAAGTTTAAACGGGTTTTGCTTGTTCGAGTCAATACAACCAGAGCCAGGATTGAGAGTCCGGCGGAAATGGGATGGGATGGTCTGCCCTTGCAAGCGAACAAACGTGTATCGAGAAAATGATGATCAAGGGTTTGTTCTTACTCGAGAACCCTGAGTTATTAACGCCAAATAAAAAGAAGAATTGGCAACGAGTGAGGTCATCACCTGAGGTTGTTCATCGGGTATGACGCCAAATACACTTAAAGACTTTCTTCTTCCTGGTTCCATAGCTTCAGAAACGCAGCCGGTGTCTGGCTGCAACGTGTATCCGGTCTAGAATCCGTCTTGGCGAGGGGCCAATGAGATAATGAGGTTTTAAGAGACGAATGGAAGAAACGTCTAAGGCTGTAGTGAAGCGATTGGGTGGTGGGAGATAGTGAAATTTGGTGCTGTGGCGCGTTTCCCGCGTTTCAGAGTGAGTTGTCATGATTCGAAGATATGGGATTTGAACTTTTAGAACGCCGCGATGCGATGACCGAAGCCTTGTCCGTGCGCACATCTCGCATATTGCATAATCTCCGATTATCAGATGCATCTGGAGATGTCTGTTCTCTTCGACCGCCATACCAGCTCTGTTGTGTCGACACTCCTCCATTCCTACGTCGAACCATAGATATCTGCAGCGATATGTACATTCGCCCTCCCTTACTCTATACCCATCCTTTCCCGCAGACCCTCTCATCTCCTATTCCTGCCCCCTCCCCCCCTGCGTCGGCATATCCAACCCCACCCTCCTCGCCGTCAATCTTGTATGCTCCTGTAGATTCATCTCGCCCGCCAGCCCCGGATTGTACCGTTCCAGCAGCATCACATACATACGCTGGCTCTGTAGATACTTCAAGAAGTGTTTCGCATGGTCTGTGGGAACTTCTGGCGCCGGTGTCGCGCTGGGGTCTGGGTAGAATGTCTGCCGCAGTGTCCGATGAAGCGAGGTTCGGCGCGTGGTGAGTGGGGGGAGTTCGCGTAGGAGGTGACGGTAGAGCGTGCGGGTGTGGTTGGAAGTCATTGTAGACGAGCAGGTTGATGATGCAATGTCGGGAGAGCTCGAAAATCATTGAGGCTGAAAATGTGGGTTAGGGATGGGTAGGGCGCTAGTTGCTGGAACAACTTAGAAGTTAGAAACTATGAGAGAATACTACATGGCCTTCTAAAGTTCTGATCAAGTCTGAATGACCACAGTAACTTTATTGGTTTCTAGAAATGTTAGTTTTCGACTCATGGTGCCCATGATGGCTCATCTCAGCGGTTCGCTCTGCCATATGACAGCTCCTGCTGACTAGAGCTGAACTTGAGGGTACCGAGTGACTGACGGTATGACGATGTGGTTTTGAGTAACGAAATGAAGCATTCACAAGTACTTAAGTAGCGCCAAAGACCGCTATCTTCTTTCCCGCAGCTCCAGACATTTAAAAAATCGTTGAAAATGCATATCAACACACCCCTACTATTTCTCGCCATTTCAACCAGATTCACACTCGCAGAACCAGACACTCTAACACTCGCCGCTAGCACGGGGGCACAGGGAAATTGCCAAGACGGTTACCACAGCTGCAAAGTCTGGGGGCACCCTGAATCGTGTTGTGAAGAGGGAACAGACTGTGCCTACACCGAAGAGGGAGCTATGGCTTGTTGTCCTCGAGGAACGTTTTGCTATTCACCACTTAACAAAGAGACGGTGTTTATCCATACTTCAACATCGGGTTCGCAGACAAAAGGTCAACAGAGAACAGGCTGGTTAGCGGCGATAGTTGCAGCGGCATACGGAGTTGGGAACTGGAGGCGGAGGCACTGGTACTAGACGATAGATGGTGAATGATACTTGACAAATTGGAGGAAGGCCAGGTCCAACACCGCAAACCAGGAACAAGAAACCAAACACCCCCTTTCCTAACGCGCCTTCGGAATATCCACAACTTTCGCCGTTGTATATGCGTTTGCCCTCCTAAGAGCCTACAACGGATATCAGCGTTTGTCGATAAATCATCTCATCACAGAACCCACATTCGAAACCATCCCTTCTGGCAAGCTTCCTCCCCACATATCCAACACCCTCTTGATCTTACCACTCCCATCAATATCAATCACAACTTTACTCTTAACCACCTTCTCCGCGTTCAACGAACGCACTGTATATCGGTTCTCCACGTCCATCACAATATTCGGCTCCACCTGCGTCACCTGATGGCTAAGCATCTTGATATCCTTCATCAACGTCTTGAGACTCCACTGTGACCACCGTTAACCTATACCCAATCCCGAACATAGGGTAGTCCACTCACCGCATGTCCCTCCACCTCATTAATCCCAACAGCCTTGTTCATATTATCCTCAAACACGGCATCCTCGGCCCAAAAGCTCGTCGACATCTTGTGCACCGTCACATTCCCCTTTAGCAGATCCAACACCGCGCCCACAACCTGGCGTTTATGTCCCTCCAACTTGACTCCCGGCGCAACATTGATCTCGACGCTCTCCACCTGCCCCGTCAGTGGGCTATCACTCGGTTCCGGTGCGGGTCTGGTGGAAGAGCTGGAGGACTTGATGGCTGGTGATTGATCATTCCAGTACGCTGAGTCCGGCTGCGTCGTGGGTTTTGCCGGAGGTGCGTCGGCGTGGTTGGTTGGGTTTCGTGGAGGCGGTGCGGTAGAGGTGTTGGATGAAGGGATGTCGTTGTATGATTTGGCGTGAGGGCAATTGGAGGGGTAGGCATGGAGGAGAGCGAAACTGGACGTGGAAGCTGAGGAGGGGAGGAAAGTATAGAAGCGGCGGCGGGGGAGGGCGGAGAGTATGCGGGCGGAAAACATCGACATCCTTTTGTATTCCTTTTCTTATTAGTTTATATATGGTTGCTTTCGGTTTTTAGAGATGCGGTGTACTGTTAGATGGAGGTGTCTTGCGTATTTTTATTGCTCCTGTGGGTGGATAGAGTAGGTTTGACGTCACTGCCGCGGAGGGTGGTGGTCAAGCTTCAATTGAAGCTGCCGGAATAAAAACAAGATCTTGTTACCCAACTATCATATATCGCAGTGAATCGAATTGCTTAGACCACACGTTATTCCGTCTGTTTTGTATGTGGAGAGAGGTATGCAGAACAGTCACTTGGTATCACTCGCTGCAGGTTCTTTCCATCACCCTCTGACTTATGCAGTACCCACTAGCTTGAGGAGACATGTAAATATAGCCGTTTAGAAACAGATAGGCTGCGTTACACATTATACCATCGTGATACTCAAATGGAAGCTTGTTACGCAGGAGTTCAGGGCAATAGTCCCACCTACTGTTTACAACGAGTCCGAGTCATTCGGCAACAAGCCGAACAAACCGAACATACTCGATGATCGGCCTTCAATCATCGAGTATACTCGAGCTATACTCAACTCAGACCTCATTTCCAAGCCAGACTTGGTCCTTGACTCGATACTCGTCGAGTATCAGATGAACCAGCTTGATTTGGTGAGTAATTTTCGAGTGCTCTAAGTTACAAATAGTGCAGAGTTTGCAGTACATAGTGAGTAAATTTGGGTTCTGATATGATTTAGCTCATTTTACTTCACGTAGATTCCATCATCAGTTAATTTCTACCGGGGACTGCCGGAATGACTGGGATGGTAATATTGTGTCCCCGGCCGTCTTTGATGTCTATCCCGGCCCATAACCAAAAAGACAGCGCCGTTTCCGTCCTACCTCAGGACGGAGAGCAAGTTATCGTCTCGTCCCGTCCTCAGTGACCCTAGACGGACAGGATGGTTGAGAACACTGACTCTGGGTTCGTGGCTGGAAACAGTGCTCATGGGTCTGCTGGAGACGGTGCTCATGTGCAATTGGAGACGGTAATCAAGTGCACTTAGAGACGGGAACTAGCTAGAGATAGTCACTCTCAGGCTGTGAAGGAGGGTTTGGTGCTGGATATAGTATATGTATATGTACGTAACGTGTTAGTAAATCAGACCTAGTAGTGAATCAGTACCTAGAACCAAACCAGCTCCACTAACCACCAAATCCATAGTATATAGTGTCAGTGATGCATACAAATCCATATTTCGCCATCCTTTTGGGAATTTTTGAGGTTTCATTTTTTTGTATGGCAGGGTGACCTCAGTCATCACCCGGGAATCAGCAGTAAACTCTCCATCAACACAAACTTCCAATTCTGAAAGCACCAGTCGATCCAGCACCCTTGGTTTACTCACTTTGTAATTACACAGGAAATTTTTTGTATATTTTATCGCGGGTTTGTAGAGTGATTCACTACCAGGCCTGATTTACTTCCCGGTCTAACACATTGCCAATAGTATGCAGAGATAGACTCCGAGACTCGTCACTGGCTGGAATCTATCAGACAAGACCTTAATGTTTCATAGATAGACTTGGAATCTAGCCACTGGCTGGAATCTATCAAATGAAACCTTAATGTTTCATAGATAGACTCAGAGGCTAGTCACTGGCTGGAATCGTTCACCGATTCCAAGAAAACCTTAAATGAGCCGTTTTTCATCGCACACATTAACCATCTCAAGCTAGTTGCCAGTCGCTGTCTGCAGCTGCTCCAGGTGTGTCCACCTGTACGGTCTCCAGCCAGCTCCCAGTGAACCCAGAGTCGCTGTCGATAGATTGATTGAGACATACAGCTGTGTATGCAATCACGACCGGTGTAGATTTGGATACAGGGTCCAATATGGAGTGGATTGAGACCGACTGGGAATGGAGAGACGCTGCGATAAGCTGTAAACGGGGGGATTCTGCGAAAGTGGGGGAAAGCTGGAAAGTTCACGGTGCTTTCTGGAATTCACACAGCGACAAATTCTACAATAGGGTGTCTGGATGGCCCTCTCTTCCTCTGCTTATCTATCTGCTCGCCGGTCCGCCAGTAAAAGCGGGGTTAAATTTAAAACCCCTAGCTAGATAATTTCAGGCGTTGGTCTGAGCAGTTTCGATCAATACTTACCTACTTAGGTAAGCAGGCAAGTGCCTAGGTATGTAGGCAAACAAGACTGGCTGCAAGTTCGGGTCGATTGGTCGATCGAGTAAGTAGGCAGCGGCTGGTTGTAAGTTCGGATCAATTGGCCGATCGAGTATAGCGGCGGACAGAATCGATCAAACGAATCTCGAGCCGCAGAAGCCAGGATTCGACTCGACCGAATCCGGTCCAGATTCTTGCGAACACTAGTCCCACCACGAGCAGTGCCAATTGCTTTTGAACATCCGGAGGGCTCTCTTTGCCTTAGTTTAGTACTGTACATGCTCAAGTGGCTTACCATGTGCTTCGGCGTTGCTTGCATAACCAAGCACTCGCATGTAAATAATTACTTGCACGGTGGTGCAACCAAACCCACGGCACCCTGCATCAATAACACCTTTTAACACCACCAATAACCGCTTCCACAACTGCTGGCACCTTCTTCTTCCCTAGCGCAGCAATGTTCACCACCGCCTCCTTCCACCGCACCCTGGCCACCTCCCCGCTCCTAACTTCACTAATCCGCATCATCTCCTCCCTCGACGTCCCCTACGAACCCAACACCTACCTTCTCGCCCTCCAAGAAGTACGCCGTCCCCGGCACCAGCATACTCTCCGCCTGTTCGTCCTGCTGCTCATCACGCTCATCTCCACCGCCTTTACCCTCCACCACTACGCCGCCTGGCGTCTCACCGCGCCGGTCCTAATTTTCATCACCATCGCGTTCACCACCGCCAACGAATTCGCGGACACGCACCGCAAGAAGCAGATTTTTGCCTCTGCCGCGGGGTTGCTGCATTGCTACCTGTTCTGGCTGTACCACCACGGCTGCAGATACTGGCCCATAGTCGAAACGGTTGAATGGTTTGCGATCTTCATCCCCGCCCATACGGTTATCATAGCTGAAACGGCCGAAGAGGAGTTTCTGCGCTGGGGGGTGAAGAGGAGGTTGGACGGGGTCAGGCTGATGGATCAGGCGGTGCTTGAGTCCATGGTTTTGAAGCGGTGGTATGAGACGGTTGGGATTGAGGTGGCTAGAGAGAAAATTGATGGTGCGACGGAGAGGCATGAGTTGTTGATTGATACCCAAATTTTTCAAAGGTTTCTGGAGTTGTTGGCGGAAGGGGAGAAGCAGTTCAAGTTGGAATGTGCCAAGAGGAATGGTATAGTGAATACGGTGTAATGCTTGTATTTGAGTGCTCAATGGGGGGTGGGGGTATGGGGGTTGTTCCTGGGGTAGTGGTCTTTCCTGAGCTCTCGAGCTCTCGTACACATTACATAAGTACCTAGGTATATCCACAATGTTTCCCGAGTCATACCAGTTCGGTCTCTGCTTCTCTCTACCTTGACCTCGTCCAGTCATTCCACTGCTTTGGTCCTCGGTTATTCACTCTCCATCATCCTCACACTCTCCAGTCGCAGCTGCATCTTCCTTTGCTACCTCCCAGGCATACTCACGTTGCCCCATCTGGAGCCTCTCCGGACAGTCCCAGGAAGGGCTAATTTACCTGTCCCAAGCGCTAAGCTAACTAGGCGCGAAATGATCCACAACAACAAAAGCCATCGGCTTAATACGGCCCAAGGCAGGAAGCCAGTTAAAAAATTTCTGAGCAATAATCCAGATCAATGAAACAGTTAATATGGTACTTACAATGAAAACCTCGGTGGTGCCCTGGCATCAGTAGCAGACCATGACAATTCCTTAGTCATCTCTTGCTCCATCGGAGAAAATTTGTTACCACTGCCACCGTGACAGTAAAAATGCATCGTGAATTATGCAATGCCGTTTGGATGAACACTTCCAGCCATTCTGCCTTTCTCAGCTGCATTTTTGATGGGTTTCATCATTTCTGTTGAACTCCTAGAATATATCGCACTTTGACTTTTAGTTAGCTTAGCGCTAGGGACATGTAAAGTAGCCGTTATACCAGTTCCTGGGACTGTCCGGAGAGGCACCCGCCCCATCCAGCTCTTAACAAATTTACTCTTGCCGAGCTACCTACAGAGCAGTTCCTTTTCTTGGGCAAAGTATCACCTAAAGTTTCTTCTAGGAAAGAAGTAAGAGGGGTTATAGGGAGTCACTAGCGCGAGAAAATAACGCTACTGGAATGGAGCAGCCCTAGAAAACTCAGGTCACTGTGTCGTAGCAGAGATAGTGCTAGCAGCGACAGAGGTAGCAGCAATTGAGGTAGCAGCAACAGAGGTTCCGAAATGGAGTTGGAGGTAGATTTGGAGGGCTAGCTTTCTCATCCAAGAACTCGGGCATGAGATATCTTCACGAGTTCTCGAGATATCTCGTCCCGTACTTATCACAGGCTCACCAAGCTCAAGCTTTTGACTCGAGGCGGGGACTCGGGATATCTCGTCTCGTGCCGAACACTAGTAAAGCCGTGGCTGAAGGACCGGCCTAGGATCATGACTGCTCCCTAGTCTTGGAATTCTCTTTCCTATTTCCAACAAATGATAATCTCGGAACAAGGTATTGCAGTAGAGCGATATTGATCAAGTTGCTGCCGTTTGCTAGTAGCCACGCGGTAATTTAATATTGGTCCTCGGAAATATCCGCAGATATGGTATCGGCAGATATCAGCTGGTAGCTTCTGTAACAATTGGTACCTAGTCATCGGAGATCATTCGCCATCCCATCTAGGAGGTATCTTTTCGAGTGGATGCCTTACTTTCCAGCAGAGCATGTGAATTAATTCTTAGTGATAGCGATATACACCCCACCTGTGCTGTTGCTATCTGCTAATCAAGGTAAGTATCAATAATCCATAGCCCCAAAGACGACGAACTGGTGAGTCGATTGACTCAGATTGAGCCTGCAATAGCTGGGTGAAAGTGGGAAACGTGCTAGTTGGCACTCTCCACTAGTTTCCTTAGCAACAAAATCCATCGGGGACGCGGGAAGGGTCGGTTATGACGGCCTGTACGGAATGAGTATTAACCAATGAGCTGGTAGATGCTCACCGGATCCACAGAGCTTTAAGACGCAGTGTCGTCTGTGGTTGCGGGAGAGCTGCGTGATTCCTTGCGGAACTATAATTTCAACTGCTCTTGTGAACTTAAGAAAGTTTGGACTAAAACACGGACATTAATGTGGAGATTAAATGGACAAAACAGGTAGGGACTTGTCGGTTGCGCGAGATATATTGGATGTGGAATACGTGCAACCCTGCTTGTAGCTGTTCAATCGAGAATACTGGAACGTAACCGAAGCAATAAGTACCGGGGTAAGACGAAGAAGTTCTTCAAGGTTGACATCAACCGAATCAATTATTTGCATTTCAGAATGCGTCAAAGCTTACGGAGATGCTCACGAATCGTTGAAGGTCTCACCAATCTCTATCATTCTGCTTTCAGGCTTGTCTTCTCCAGCGTTGCGAGTCCGCGGTTGTTAGGTAGGAATCTGTAATGCGACTAGTGATGGGGGTAGGAGGTTATCCGGTTTGTAAAGATGTGGACTCCCCTCGAGCATGTATCGCCGCAATTTATAGCACTACTGATGCGGAAGATTTAATATACCTTTCTGACCAAAGGATTGATTTGAAGCTTATCTCGTACAGGTCTCCATCTTAATGGAGAGGTTTCACACTCGCATGTTTTGTGTTTCCTTTTGAGTCGTTAATACTCGTCTGAAATGTTCCACATACTTCGGCCACAAAGCCATGCCTCTCTATACTTTCTCGTCACCATATTCATTCAGACACCATGGTTCAACAATGCAACTCGCCCCTTGCATTCACTTAAGTGTTTTTCCTGCTCCGAACAACCGTCTGGAGTGTAGTAGCTTACATTGCTATCACAATCAAAACTGCTAATATAGTTCCTAGTGTACTATGTACAATGTACGCACTTATGCCTATGTCGGAGTTGAATTGGAAATGCGTACTCTGAGTGTTGTCATGTGCTCCAGGTTGAAATGTAGGTTTACCAGTCCTGTACTCGAGTCATGTTCTCGCCCGCCTGTCAACTCCCCGCCACTATCGCTCCTATCCTCAGTCGCACCTTGGACTCCCTCCACCTATCACCAACAATCTGTCATAACAGCATATATGCAACCGCAGCTTTCGACATCAAACCCGAAAATACAGCCCATGATTTTAGAATAGAACAAAAGGAGCATATCTGCTCTGAACAGCTTGAAGGAAATTTGGGCAACCGACCTTTGAACAGACATCATCAGTAACAAACTCAAGGAAGTCAAAGAGAAATACAACTCAGCCCACGCACTGTAAGTGCTATCTCAGAGGGGGTTCCTGCCGCACCTCCAACTATGCAAGGTCCACACACATCCAACCTGCACATGTCACAGCAGCCGCCCTCAGGCCGAGAGTGCAACGAACTGTGGAGCACAACCGCCACAAAATATAGCGTCGCTGTCCCTTCCGTCGTCCAATATGTCACCTAGATAGAGTACATAAGTAGCCATCCCGACAATGTTACTGTGATAAGTAGGGAAACCCCAAGATGCTCTATACGCCACACGGAGTTTTTAGAGAAGCTGAGGGGAGTATATAGATATCAATAGAGACCATCAGCGGCGACGCATCAGCCTGTCATTCCAGTTATTGCAGAAGCCACAAGTGCACTTTGCTCCTGTCCACAAACTCACGAATCCCTGGGTAAGCTACTTACGCCTTCTTCCTCATCTCATTTGGTAACACGACATTCGACTATTTCAGCACCTCAGGCTCACGAATACGGCCCTTACACCGCATACACCACCACCGGCTTTTTGGTAATAGGAGTTGGTCCAAGCGTATCGATCCGACGCAAAACGTTGTTCTCGCGTTGTGGGTGAGATGTGAAATAACATAATTCGTTTGTATGTATCTTAGCTGATCATGCACGACATCTTTGAGAAGGAGGCGAGCTTTTTGGTACGTTACAGGACTGCCAACCGGCCTAGAAGCTACGATTGGAAAAGGCAATTCTATGCCCACTCGTGTCATACACCCCCTACCCGAGATACTGGAATTAACAGCTCTCTGCGAGCGTAGCTGGTTGGGTGATTGGAAGTCCCGAAGTGAGATCGGGCTGTGCTATGTGTGTCTGCGCCGTATTGTATAGTATATCCCGCTTAGGTATGCTAAGCAAAGCTGATAAACATGCCCGAGTGGGTACTCCAGCTCGGGAGTATACAGGATCATATGAAAGACGGTGGGATATAATGGAGAATGCCATATTCGTAGTCGTCATGAATTTCCTATACTGGCAAGTTATCTACCAACATTCTGCTCCGCGGAAGCGATGCGGAAGCGATGCAATTCATGTTGTACAAATGTTGTGCATAGTATGTAGCTTTGATAGGATGTAGAGGATGATGCACAAGGAAGTTGAGACGCCGTATCATCATCAGGCCCATCTGCTCTTCTCTCCGCACACATCCCGACCGGATACCCCAATTTCCAAGCTTACCGCAAGCTCCTGGTAAATCATCGTTCACCGGGTGTCAACCAGAGAATTAGCAGGACACCACTCCCCTGCTTACCGCCATCAATTTTCATAGACAGGCGAGGCGTGTACGTACATATTACTGAAAGTAACGTGCGATTATCGTAACGGCATATCGCAGTGAGAAACGAAACTAGTTTGATGGTAGTCCCCGTGAATATGCGCACAGCGCTGCTCCCCGTGTATGTAGACCTCATGTTGGGATTTCAGGATTGCAAGGGCAGATGTTTGGACCGCTGGAAAATAGACGATGGTCAAACACGCAAGTGCCTCGACATGTAATAAGTACTCTACCTAATTGTGTGTTGAAGGTTTTGAACTATTTTTGGGGTGCTTACTCGTTGTTCTAGACTAAGTACTTTCTAAATATTTTTATATTTCAGTTCTTGCATTCCGAAATTTCTTTAGCTTTGCAACGGCTGGTAGTGTGCTGTTGCGGCTCTTCTTTCTTCTGCGCAGTGTGTCTGAGACAGACTCTCCCTCTCTGTCTCCCTCTCCAGCCTATTCCTCTTCCTCCCAATGCGAAAATCAACTCATGCTATTCTCCATCTGTATGCGAGTAAACTTCAGGCGCTTGTCTGAGCGGTGCGAAGCTACTATTACAGTACATCCTACTGTAAAGCCTAACATTCCCCTAGCCCTCTATCTTATCAAAACTATCTCATCTCGTGTCTTGGCGGCTTCCAAGCACTACTACATATCGGTATACTCTAGGACTCTAGGGCCCTATACAGTACTTGTAACTGACTTTCAGTATGGAGAAGTGATTCCACCTTCGTTTAAGCCCAAGTGAGGAGAACTGGGAGATGGCTGATCTACTTAGAGAGGCTATGCAAAGAGTGTGGCCTCTACATTTATGTGTTATACAATTGGGTATCGCAGTTCATTGTTCAACCCGCACCTAGCGTGACGTTTAGAATTGATAGATCCTTCCCATTGGCCTTACAATTGTAGTTCCATAGGTATTGCCTCGATCCATCTGAGCATTTCAATTTGTCTTTTGAGTTTTTAAGTTGAATGTGTCAAGTGGAGCTAGGCACATTGAGAGAGTGAAGAGCTCGGGTGTATGATTTATAGAATACGCGCGCACCACACTTAGCAAATCAAAGTCGATTTCGCCTCCCTTTCCATTCCTTCGACGACGCGTCAAGATCCTCAACTCCCTACACTCCCCATCCACACACAACACGACGTGTTGAACAATGACCACGCCCGCTTCCATGATTCTCTTACCCACTACCACCTCTAGCCTGAATGTCGTCGCCCTATCTCTGGTAATAAGAAATGTCAGTGCGCGCGGTACTGCGAGGAGGAGGGCGAAAAGGTTATTGGTGGTCAGTCGACGGCAAACCTCGAGAAAGACTACCACCACCACCGCAGATATGAAGCCTAAGGCTGCCAAAGTGAAGAAGTCAACCGCTACAGATACGTCCTCTCCCAATACCCTCAACTTTCTGACAGCTGCAGGACCACCGCAGCCCATGACGAGGAAGCTCAAATATGTCGATATTCCGAACTAGGCAAGGTCAAAGCGAAATTATCTCTCTAGTTGCACTGTAATGGATGCGGAAGTTGTTGCATCCCAACATCAATGGTGATGCGGGCCACCGCGTACGCTCAAGGCTCGACGATGAAGTGGGCCCACTGGACGCATGCCGGCTAATGTGGTTTCGCAATGAATGGGTGGGAGTAGGTTTCGTCAGGCGCCTAAGCTAGGTGGGGAGACAACAATGGCGGCAAGGGTGGACCGGAAAGCGATGTCAAGGGGCCTGGAAAAAGGCCAGAAATCTCTTCCGGCCTTTGTCAGGACTCACATTACTCTACCTTTTATCTTTAGTTATACTGAGTTGCCCGGGTCGAGATAGCCAAAGTCGTTTCAATCGCGTATCCAAACTGTTATCCAGGAGGACTTGAACCCTGGATGCTTCAGGAAGTTCCTGGGTATAAATATTATTTCTCTAACTGTGTCCGTTAGATACTAAATATTTTGACCAGAGCGCAAGCGGGTAGGATACCCATTGGATTGACGAACAGGCGAATCAGAAGGTCAAGATCAGGCGTTGGATAGGTGCATGTGGTGGGCAAGGGTTGTTGGATTGGTAGCTGCCTCGATTGTTTGTTCTTCCCCGCCACAACCGTTGAGACACGATTTCGATAAATTTTATGAGCGATGGGATCGTGTGAGCCCCATTTTAGAATATTTTATGCAGCTGCTGGGGAGGGTGTGTGGATGTCGAGCAGGTGAACGGGCGGTTAATATCCATTGAGTTGCAACGTTGCGCTGTGTGTATGAATTTACCAGCGCCGTGGCAGCGAAGGCTCATCTCAAAAATTTGCCCTCGCATCATCACTTCATCATTTTGTTGCACGACATGCCTTTCCGCCTAATGTCGGCGAAAAGGAAACGCACAAGAAAGGGAGATCAACGACGACCATATGTAAGTCGGTATTGTGCCCTTACAGTAAAGGCCTCCAACCAAGATGAGGGAACAGCTGGTACCTACAAACTCAGTGAGCGATAAATCACTCAGCCGTGAGGTAGCACACTCAAAAATTCGCTCTGAGTGTCTTCCAGTGTCTGCGTGGCCGTAGCCAACCAGCGGTCAGAGCTAGAGTACTAGAGTACAAAGAGAAGCTGAAGAAAAGAAGATCACAGGGCGACAGGAGAGATAGGAATAGCTTGGACTGTATGTCGGACCTTTAGTTATACCACCCACCATGGTGTGTGGAGAGAAGTTGGGGAAGGGTGCATAGAGCGTTGAGTGAACAGCGAGCGTAGGTATATAGAGCACACAAAATCTGCATGGGAACAATAGCGCTTTGGCTTGAGTTGGTTCCAACAGCAGCAGCAGCAAGACCATCACCGCCTGTCTCTCGAATCTGGCGGTATCAACCACTCGCTGGCGCCGCTTCTCCTCGTTCGCAGAACCCTTTCTCCGCAAGAAAAAGTAAAGGTCGTTATCGTATCGTTGAGCAAACTGCGCGATCCGTTTCGCCCGACCATTGTCCGTCCGACCACCCGTCGAATTCGCGAATAGACGTTCGGGCCGCTTAAACTCCAACGCCGGCTGCTGCGATCAGTCCCCTCAAAGTGCCGACAGTCAGTGCGCGCTGTTGTCACTGCTGTCAACGGAGCGGAGACTCTGCTACTGGTACTTGCTTATTATTAGAGTAAGACAACAGAAGCATAGACGTTGAGCTATGCATTCCGACTCTGCTATGGTAGGTCCAGTTCCAGTTTTACTCTTTCTCGCCGTCTGTTTCGCACTGGGGACCATGATGCGCGAGTCAGACCTCTGGAGGGAGTTAGTGCGATCGATAATATCATCATTCTCCTACGTTTTATTACTCCGAGCTGGCATTCCGTGTTGCGGATCTGTTGTGTTGTGTGGTTCTCGTCTCCCCCAAAAACATGACACACGCACATTTCCCCTGGCTGGCTGACTGGCTGACTTTCTTCTCTGCCTCCTTCACCGCACCGCACTACTGACCGCTCCACACCTATCTGAGCTATCCCCAACTCCAGCCGCTCTGCTCCCCATTCTCGCGACATCATCTTCACTGTGCTACCTAGCCCTCTCCACATCATTGGTGGTGCTACACAGCTCCGCTTTAAACATCTATCCTAAGCCCCTCTTCCTCCCCCTTCACGGCCTTCCCGCTACACGACAAAACTACCCCCTTCTGCACGCGAGACCCCCATTCCGAGATCCCTTTTTTTATCTTATAGATTCGACTTCTTCGGTACCCCCCAACTACTCTCCTCTTCCCTCTTCTTTCACCCGTCCGCCTACCGATACTTGGACTCCTTCACCGCTAGAAGTTGAACCCTCGGAACCGCCAAGCTGACGTCCTCGATCACTATACAGTTCGCTTCGCAGAGGCTCAAGCCAGCGAAGACACGGTTGATGACCGTGGAAATCGATCAGGCTTCCCTTTTGCGAAATTCTGCGGCTCCAGCAATGACTCCCAACGGAACTCCCGTGCCCCCCTCATCCAACAATTCGACCCATGTCGGCTCACCGACAGCTTCGATCATGTCGGCGCCCACCGTTAATGATAATATCATTAACAAGAAGGCCGACCCCGCTCAGGGGCTGTACCAGACATGTCTTACACTTCGGGAGCGATTACGAGATGTTCCAGATTTCGAGAAGTTCTTAGAGCCTCCCGAAGATGCGGATCCCAGCATACCAGAAGACCCAGTCACGCAACTATGGAGGTGCTTTCGCTTAGGATCGAGTCTTTGTGTCTTGTTCAATGCTACTCGGCCTGTCGAACTCATCCGGGATGACCGGCTGAATCCCAATCTCAAGACAATGAACGATTGTAAAGCGGCGACATTCCACTTTTTGAAGGGCATTAAACAGGAATTGAATATTCAGGGGGATGATGCGTTCATGATTCACAACCTCTACTCGGATGATACGAATGGTTTTGTGAAGGTGTGTGGTTACCGATTTCAGTATATCTCTTGCATAGGGGTCGCGCAAGGTTGAGGGTTCTACATGAGGAGTCGGTTGTTTCACCAGGGGGCTGTAATCTTGCTACGCCCTCTTTCCGACCGTGATTCCCGTCAGATTCTTGTCGAAATGGGTTGAGTTCAAGCGCTAACGTATTACTCGCGACTAGGTAACTAAAACCGTCACTAAAATCCTAGATATCCTCCGGCAGCGTAATCTGCTGCTGAATCGAGGGAATTCCGACCAGAGCGCAGAGACCAACGAACAGACCCCTCCCCTCGATAACCGGGCGCGAATTGTCAAGGAGTTAGTTGATACTGAGAGGAAATATGTGCAAGATCTGGAGATTTTACAAGAGTACATGCGGTGCCTCGAGCGGGAGGAAGTGGTCTCGAAAGATCTCATTCACAACTTGTTCTTGAATCTGAATCAACTGGTGGACTTTCAGCGCCGATTTTTGATCAGGGTTGAGACACAGAATGATTTGCCAGGAGAACAGCAGAATTGGGGTAGTCTTTTCGTGCAATACGTGAGGATCCATTCGCATCTGCCCCGGATCTGCCGGCCATCTGACGTTGGGCGTGTGAATAGGAAAAATCATTCACTGTCTATGAGCCTTATGCGTCGAATTTCAACGGCGCACAGCACCTAGCCCAGGAAGCGCGAGATCAGCTTGCCCGGATGCCCCATCCTGTCTTTGACCAACTCGCAGCCTTTTTGATTAAGCCCGTCCAGAGAGTCACAAAGTACCCGCTACTTCTGAGGGTGCGCATTCTGTAAATATTACTCTGATGACCTGTAACTAATGTCAAGCCTAGGACTTGATCAAGCAAACTCCTGCGATCGAATCCGAGGAAAAACAGCTGCCACAGGGACTAGAGGCCATCGAACGAATTACAAGCCAGATCAACGAGGCCATTCGAAAATCCGAGAACATTGAAATCGTCAAGGATTTGGAAGGACGTGTTGAGGACTGGAAAGGACATAAACTAGAACACTTTGGAGAACTCTTGCTGCATGGTCAGTTTTCGGTCATAAAGGGTGATACAAAGGGAGAGGTTGAACGAGAGGTACGCGAAGGACAATAGCCGCCCATTGCAATCGCTTGCTGACTAGCCATTATCATTAGTACTACATATACCTTTTCGAAAGAATATTGCTGTGCTGCAAGGAAATGGGTATAGGGAAAAAGCAGAACAAGACAATGTCGATGGGAAAGAATGCAAAAACGGCAGCAAACATGAAGAAGCGAAGTAACCTCCAACTGAAGGGCAGGATATTCATGCAGAATGTCACGGACGTCATATCAATCGCTCGAAATGGTACACTCTATGTATCTATTGTTTCATGGCTGATATCGTACTGACACGGCTATTCTAGGTTCCTATACTTTGCAGATATTCTGGAAAGGGGATCCGGGTGTTGAGAATTTCATGATCAAACATGCTAACGAGGAGGGTCTAACACATTGGAAGAAGACGCTACAGCGACAAAGAGAACAATACACTAGGACAGACACCCCTTATGGAAGGGCAAGTGGACAATCGACTGCGACAACACAGTTTGCCTGGATGGCCAATGCCGATCCAGGTGACCAGGGTCGGGACAGTAGAGACGCCTCAGACGATGACGATGATGCAACAATCGTCCAAGAACCCAATGGAGGACACTACTCTGGACTTTCCGGTATTACTCTATCGCCGAGCCGCAACGGATCCATGACGAACTTGCGAGCGCGATCAGCGACCAACGAGAACATGCCGCCACCGAATGCGGTTGCTTTCATTCCTCGAGGAGCACAGCAAACCCCACCTGCACGGTTCCCTCTTCCAGGCCAAACGCCCCCACTGACCCTAAATACTAATCCGATCATCCAGAATTTGGCCAATTCGCCCGAGCGCAACAATGCTTCTTACTTCTCACCAGTCGAAACACCAATGATGACGGGCCGAAGTAGTTCATCATCGAGTCAGGCATATCCATTCCCGCGGTACCCTACATCCGACCACTATGGGGAATCTAATCAGTTTACTCCACCAAGCATGTCACGGTCATCTTCGAGGGAAGGCTCCTCTGGCAACACTCAGTATACTGCATTCCAAAGTAATAACACCGCATTCCCGGGTGGTCAAAGGTTACAGAGGCCCTCTATGTCAGGAATGGCTACTACAGCTGCATCAGTGCCAGCATTGACTCAACAGAGTCGAATGCGATCAGCAAGCAGCCCCAATATCCATCACTTACCCAACTCATCTCAGCTCTCCCGAGTTTCCCCGGGTGGAAGTATTCCACCAGTACCTTCACTACCAACCTTGCTACCGGGAAATTATATTCCCTATTCTGGGGGCCCGGCTGTTACAAACCGAGGTCAGAACGATTCCCCCACGTCACCTGTTAGCCAAGATCAGAGACCGGATTCTCCTTCGTCTCCTGATCAGAATGGTACTGGCACTCCCGTCAACGGCGTTGCAACTAGCAAGAGTCAAGTAAAAGTGAAAGTGCATTACAACAACGACAAGTTCGTGCTTATTGTGCCATACAATATCGCTTATGCGCAACTAATCGATAGAATTGAACGAAAAGTGGAGTTCTGTGGTGCCTTGCCGACCTCTCCCATCCGGGTGCGATATCAGGATGAGGATGGGGATTTCATCTCCATGAACTCGGATGACGATGTTCAAATGGCGTTTGATGTCGGGTGTGAAGGTGCCATCAACGACACCACAGGTACCTGCGGCGCCGTAACGCTGTACGTACAGGTTGGGGTGGTTGGGTGAACATGTTAAGGGTTTCTTTTTCTCTCCTTTTTTGGTTGCGGATGTTTATGAGGATCGGTTGATACAGGGTTGGGATGTTTAGCATTTTGAGTCCTCGCTCCGGGCATATAGTTGTTACATATTTGCTTGTTTCTTCTGGTGTCCTTTCTTTTCTTAGTTAAATATTTTGCGGTTGGGGTTTGTTTTGGGTGACGATATTTGGATGGTGCTGCTGGCGTTCATGTGTTTTTTTACATCTTTTTTCGTCTGCAAATCGATATACTGATTATTGATTTGACTACTTTGCCTACTCTCGCAGGCCGCCGTTTGCCAATTGAGCCTGCGAAGTAGGCAGACCTGAGCTAGCTAGCTACCGACGAAAACTCTAGGCTCTGCCGTCGCGTGTGTATAATTGATATGTTATTAACACAGCCATTTCATTTGTTTCTTTCATATATTTCCTTTGTTGTGTGTTTTTTCCGCGTAGGGGTGCAGCGGAGGGCAGCATTGTGTTTTACTTTGGGACCACAACGCAAAGAAAAAGCTTGCATTGGACCCCGGGTTTTTTCTTTTTTTGAATTGTCTAGGTTATGCTATACCTACTCTACCCGTTCTCTCTGTCCTTTCTTTTGTTTGTCATATAGAAGAAAACGCTTGCAGGCCTCTCGGATTTAAACCGTTAATTGCTCTTCCATTTCACGCCTTTCTCTTCAACAAATTCCTCTTTTCGCCTCTCTTACTCTCCCGCCTTTCTCCTGTACCGCAAAACCCCGAACTTGGACCTACCCAACCCCATGCAATATGGTGCGGGCAGTCGTGCCGTTTCAACCATACACCCCCTTTGAACAATGTACCACAATAGCATGTGAAGGTTGAGAATCGGGTGAATCCGAAAACATTGCCCTCAGTGCACCTTCCACGAACTATCATTCCAGTACCTCAACAATAAAAACTGGATAGTATTCTCATCATTCGGCAGTGTTGGCTACGAGATAAGACTAGATCCAAAAAAACCATCTGGGATATCTCGTCTCCTTTGAAAAGCCGATCTCGCGGGTCCCGGGAACTTGGAAGTAGCTGAGGTATATTGCAATGTCTGCCTTGCCGGTTCCTCGCAAGTCACGATTTTGAACTAGGTATTCTTAGTCATAGTTTTCCATGGAATCTCCAAGTTTGGTTACCGAGCAGAGATTCGGTCACCGGGTATCACCCGTGGGTTCCAGAATGTGTCGGGAATATCTCGTCTCACCACGCGCTCAGGCCTCTGACCCCGCCTTTTCTCATGCAAAACCTGATCAGCATGAGCGCTTTCCAATCATATGCATGACCGTAAGTCTTCAGCTATTTTACAACTCATCTCTTTCCGTTGATGATATTGTCTTCATCAAGATCTCGTTACGTAACGGAATTAACGTTAACTCCATACACAATATGACACTATGGACCTGCCCCACGAGCAGCCCATCTATTTATTCAGCGTTGTTGAAGATATTAATTACACGTTCCCATTGATTTCGCGCCTCTAATCTTTCTGAACACCTTTCCAATCTATCGCGTGCGAATGTGCTCAAGAACCATTACACGCAGTTTGGTGACTACCGATGAATGACATCAAACCCCTTACTCATCTTCACCCATGTCACTTCCACCTCCTCCCAGCACGACAATTGCGCTCTGGTTCCCGAGGGTAAGTCTGCGGTTAGCCAATGATCTGGAAGCTCACTGAGACAAGTATGTCATTGAGGTTGGCGGGGGAAGTGTCCTAAAACGCTGGGAGGATCCGCAGTTCACTCAGGCAAGCCATACCGTAGTTCTCGAACGGTTCTCCTCGGCTTCCATTATTAGTTGACGCGTACAAGGAGCGAGTGACGACCCACCCATAAGAAGACCTGAGGTCGACTCCTAGATCACGGAGCTCACCCCACGTAGCCCTAGACCGGAAGTTGAGCAAGGAGCTGGGTGATTGAGCATGACTGAAACGTTGAGATGGTGCCACTGATTACAAGACCTAGAAGCACGATGTTACGGAGATGAGAGTGAGAGGTTTGAAGATAATGGTCCTGTATATTAGTAGGTGGTAGAAGGTGGGATGCGCTATTTTTTTTTTACTATGAAGACCTGTACAGCGAAGATGAGAGCATAGTATTACCTAGATGCCTAGATGCGGGGGTTGTCGGTTCACTAGTAAGTAGCTAATGGTACTCTAGTCTGTTAGACGGCGCTGGATACGACGGGGTGTAGCCATGGAAGACTTTCCATCACTTTAACCGGCTATTCTCCACAGAAGCAGAAGCCGGATAGAAATAGGGTGCTTCCGTGAGTCAGAGTTGTTTCGAATGGTTTCATGACGGTTAAAGTTCGTTTGAGAGAGAGTTCAGATCTCCAACAATGTGGCATAAAGTTTACGCAAAAGCGAAGAGAATGGAAAGAGTTTCAACGCTGCTCCATAGAAGATTTTCCATAACAAGGGGAGTATCTAACCCCTTCTATCTATTATCAATAGATGCCCCAATCCAAACTGTTAGAATTGGCTCTGTATTCTAGCGATATTCTTATGGGCTCTCATGGAACAATATCTAGCAATGGAAGTCTTCCAATGTGATATCAGACATGTTTTAGGTGCGAGAACTCAGAGCTCCCGTCTGTCGCCCAGAAGAGATGCTGGGCATAATAATCATGCTTGTGGAGGTTAGTGAGCATGTATTGCGGATGTTAGGCACCCACGAGTTATTAAAGTTACACTGACTTGACTTTGGTATTCCACCACCACTTAGGTGCATTAATGCATGATATACCTAAACGAGAGGTACACAGTTTCTTTCTCTCACTTTCAGTTAAATCTCGCTCAAAGTAATTCACACTCGAGGTTGACATTGGGTGACCTGAACCGAGCGTTTCCCGTCGAACCTAATTGCTAGCGCAGGTCGAGTTTCGCGGGATTATACGGTAGCACAATCCGCTGTAGTACGCACCCAGTTTTCCATACCCAGACAGACCAAAGGCTTCCTTGTACTCAGGGCAGGGGGAAAAGTAACATAATTTCTCAGTAGTTGGGACTTGCAGAGAATTGCCATTAGCATTTTGGGGTGTAGCCTGTCTTGAAGATAGTATTTCGTCTAAAAGATATTTCTTTCAATTCCGACCCAACAGATGTACAGATTTCAACGCCGATAGACAAGATATAGTCCCAGTTGTGCCCAATGGTACATTAGCCCCTACAATGCGATTACATACTTGCGCCGACACTTTAATGAGCATTGTTCTTGTGGTGACCTGATACTGTCAGTATTCAGTTGTAGCTTTCAAGTAGATACCCACGAAGATGGAAATAGTATTGTTGAGCATAGCCAATCTGAGTGGGTTAGTTAGTAGAACCCTTGATTAAATCGAGAAACTTACAGCAATGAGACTTCCAATGAGATGAACAAGGGCTACGGTCTTATTATTAGTGAAATGGACACTATTCGTAATGGTAGACCTACGCTTCGCACTGGGTTTATCTCCGAAGTATGCAGCCTGGTAACGTCTAACAAAGCCCGTGGGCTTGACAGCCGGAGGAGCACCTTGCAACAATTGAGTTCTCATACGCAATACACTGTAAGTATCTAAGGCGCATACCGCGGGGAAGCTTGTTATAGAAGTCCACGATACGGCTCATCCGGGCAGCATCCTTAGCAGCTCCAATCTGTCATGAATACAATCAACTGTGCCCTCGAGAGATTGGATATCATAGTAAGGTAGAGCTTACAGCCTAAGTAAAAGTTCGACTGTTAGTCACTGAAGCCCACAAAATTAAAGAAGCGAGCAGGGAACCTACGTTCGGTGAAGCAACTTTGGGAGGAATAACAGTAGAGATACTACGGCGGAACACGGTAGACATGAGGGGCGATATACGGCGATGTAGGGCGCAAACGTAAGTTGTTCGAATATCGATGTTGGGAGGAGTAGACAAAAATAGTAAGTGCCGGGTTGGATATGGTGGTCACTTGTCTCGCATCCAGATGTTACCCGACCAACGGAACCCCTAGCCCGCTTCCGAAGTGTGACAAGGCTCAAATCACGTGATACAAAAGAAGGTGCGAGTCAAATCCCGTCCCACCATCAGAGACAAGCATGTATTCCGCTTTCGTTTCTAATACAAGGGAACACGCGAGTAGAAACCACAAGGTACTCCGAAAAATAAGTTTCCATACTTCTGCTAGTTCTCTCTCAAAGTTGGGCCGAAGTCCCCTTGGCGACAACTTGGTCGGTGGGGTAGAACATATGTTATATAGTGGGATATAGTAAGGATTATGGTATGAGTGCATTCACCCCGCTCGCTACCATATTTTGAAATCACCCTCCAGCTCCTCCTCATCGACTCCCACCCTCCTGACCCCATTTCTCCCCACTGTCCACCCGAACCCATACGTCTTCATCCTCCCCACATCCCGAATGCCCCGATCTCTGTCCTTTCCCAATGTCGACAAGCCCACAAAGTCCTCCAGCATCAGCGCAGCGTACAAATAAGCTATCACAGCGGCAAGTGTATACGGAACGCGCGGCATCTTCATTGCCATCCTCCTCCTGCGGTGCAGTGCCAATCCTACCGCGATTGCAGTAGCTGCAAGCGCAGAAACAGAAACAAACATGGCAACGTTAGCGTCTTGATATGTTTGTGTTCCCGAATAGGGAACTGTGCTGATAAATATCACGAGCACTTCGATGAGGAGGCTGACTGCCCACGAGGAAGATGAAGATATGACCATGGAGAAGCGCAAATATTTCGGATACTAATGGGAACGAGTGTGGGTAGTCATGGGGGAGTGTTGAAACGTGCTGGTGCCGCAGAGTAATAGTGTGGAAAACTTCAAGGTGACGGGCTTCTACTGGTTTGTCAGTGGATATGTAGGATAGAAGTAGCTTATATATAACTAATACCTCGTTTAATAGGTTCCCATCCTACACGAACAGTTACCTCCAGTGCCACGAAGAACACCTTTACCCCAATGCTCTGGCCACTCATAAAAGGTTCCATGCAGCTATTTGTCGTGGACTGATAGATAAGGAGTATTGCAACCACACCAAACAGAAATAGCAGATACGCAACAACTGTGGTAGTCCACAGCGCCAGTGGTCTCTACACATGCCGGCTTTTTCTCGCTCTGCGGCTGCGGGAGGGATTGAGAATCGCATCACTTTCGACAGGGCCGGAAATGGTATGGACCCCAAGGTGTTGCTTCCCTAGATACTCCCCGTTCACCAACGCATATCGATCCCCACTTCCCGCCAATAATCGCGTCAAATCATCTATAGAATCTCCAGCATCAACCGCTCCAAACCCTGAGCGAAGTCTTGCCCAGTCTGCAACAAGTGTGGCCAACCCCTGCAAGACTCCAAGGCTCCGCATATAGTAAAGTCTTCCTCCGTCGCTGTAGCGCTGCAATCGCAATCACACGTACCGTAGTGCCTCCTAACACACCTTGTAGAATCCGAGCCAGCACATGTCTAGTGGCTGGGAAAGGACTTCCACATGTTCTCGTGGTTACAAATGGACTGCAGGCTTCGGCCGTGTCTAGGAATATTGTCACAGGTGCAAGAAATTACACGCCGGTCAGAAGCGGAAAATATATAATGATACTGAGGAAAACAATCCATTGTCGTCTCCACGCCGCTTGGAAAGGAACGAGGTATGAATTTGTGAACAGCAGGTTTTCGGTCAGGAGGCTGCCCCGAGGCTGACTTTCTGAGAGTTGGTAAAAGGGCTCGATCCGTTTGATATCGGTGTCTATGACTCGCCACAACATTGAAAGTAGAACGGCAATGACGGTAGGGAGGTATTGAATAGCGAAATAGTAGACATGATAGTCGACTCCGTTCAAGGTTGTTTGCGGAGAACCATTAGATGGCTGGAGCCCATACTCGCTTCCGTAAGGGTTGGATGTTGTAGCATAAACAGTCTCGGAGGGTTTAAGCTCCGGCTCTTCGGCGTGGGAACTAGTTGTCGCAGTTGGATTCGTTATGGAACGAGTCACTGTATTTTGAGCCTTCAAATTCGTAACTGTGTTAACTTCATGTTTAGTATATGGAAGTTTCAGTCCTACCTTGGTGATGTAAGTCTTTGTTTCCGACCTTTTGGAGGATTGAGTGTTGGGTGTTGGGGGGACGAGCAACTTTAGTTGGACGGCTGATCTTTCGCGCCTGAGTGGATGTCAAAGGCGGATCTAGAGCTTCTCCTGCTGTAATTGGAGGATTATGATGATGGTGTTGCAATGATAGGTCGCTGGCAAAGGCTGGCGGCAGAGGTTTGAATTTCTTCGTCATAGTATCTCGGGCCGAATTACAGCACTCCGAGGGCTGCAGACTTGGGGGGATTTAACATACCCGATCTGACCGGCTCGTACGGACTTCCGAGTTTGTCTGATGAAGATACTACATCATTAGCGCTCTCTTTTGGAAGCACAGGAGTTGGTTCTACATACCCAACATATTGAGAACTCGGCGAGTATGCAACGATCAAGGGAGTTGAAACGGTCACCGTATTCTCCACAAAATCCGGTCGTTTGAGACACGATATGTAGGATTAAATTGTGAAGATTGTGGTGATTCCCGTATCTCTTTACTAAATCCCGCTGCTCAAGACAAGATAAGTTTATTTGAAATGTGAGAGTTCAACTATAGCCTTGATAATACTTAATTAGGCCTTCCAACCCCCACGATAGTAACCACTAATACATAAATATTGTACTATACTGAAGCTCCAAAAAGTGAACCCCGAAGCCACTGAATGGGATTTATTACAACTGCATATCTTGCTATACGGTGAAAGACGAATAAGAATTCACGTCTCGCTCAGGGGGGGTGTTAAGCCTTTCAGCCCTCTGCACGGATAGACGCACGCACCTGCTTTTGTGCTGCATCCTCATGCACAGTCATATTGCTTTCTTTCGCAGCCTCACAAAGTGTTTACACTATAAGTGACGGAAAATGGTATTTTGAGGTAAAGATCTTGTATTGAGGTGCGAACTCGAACCTTGCGGTTTAGAGCCATCTAAGCAGAGCCATCAACATTCAATTCTGAGAAAAATCTGGGGAATATGTCATACTTGATTGAATTGGAGAATCTTGCAGTATGTTATGGGAGGCTGGGGTGACCTGCCCATGTGCGCACATAGAACTGTGTTTGTTGGTATCCCTACTCCATTTCTTTTTGCTTTTGGCGTACTCGAGGACTTCCTGTTCCCCGCTAGAAGGTTCAGCTGGTGGTCCTGTTCCGACTTATCCGTCAAGAAATCTGCCTTGCAAAGAAGTTAGCTAGTAGAGTATATAACGAAGTTGACTTTACAATGAGCTGACCTATTTAACAATGAGACAGTTTTGCACTTGAGGCCGCTTATTTGGCCAATCAGCCAACTGTATTTCAAAGCGTGCAACTTCATAATGTCAACTTATATGCGATACCTATGGGTACCAGGCGGGTCAACTGACCTTAGAGATATAGCCCGCGAGCTGCTGTGCTGCGCGGTCTCAATGTTATCTGTACATACCTCGCTCCCCCCTCCCGGACCCTTCTCACCTTTGCAGATATATTAGCATCTTCGCGTCTGTACATGCTCCATCAGCGCCACAAGGCCTGCACTCTCACACCTTTGTGGGATACTTACAGAGGAATGGAATAGATAACTGTCTCTGGCTATCGGGCGTGAGTGCGAGGCCGAGTAGTTTTCAAGCAATCTCACCCCAGATGACTCGTGAGGGTGCGAGTCAGTTCACGCTCACCAGCACTCACCCATATATCATATACCCTCTCCGGGGGAGATGGGGGTTACAATTTGGTCCTTAAGTCGGCTTATTTGCCAAAAGCCACTTTGCAGATAAGTTGACTTCCTGGACAAAGAACGCCTTGTAGATAAACCATCTGACTTATTTGTAGAGTTGCCTACTTTACAGAAAAGTCTGAATAGCTGTAAAGGATGGTTGGTCGTGGCGGCAGCGGTAACAGAAGTAAGCCCCTACCCCAAACCCGGGACCCTAAAACCCCACATATTGCATTGCATTGCATTGCAGCATCGCTAACCTCCGGCTTGTGTATCCTGCCCCTTGCTTTTCCATCATCACAGTTAACCTAGCTTAACTGGCGCTGTAAACACCACAGTTCACAGGTGGCCAAGATTTGAAACCTGTATCCCCATTGTTTTGCTCCGTTTGGACTTGTAGAAGGTCAGTGTCACTAATTGAGTGGATATGACAGCCCTGATGCAAATAGTAGAGCTCAGTTTCCGGGGTGCTTCTGACCCGGTTCCCAGGTGCTTACCTCGGTTTCCCGGTGCGAAACGCACAGATTGGATGTAGTCGCCACGGGAGATAGACGTCATTGCTCTGTACTTCACCCCGAAACCCGGTTGTTTATACACGATTCCCGATGCTAAATACCCAGAACAACTTGGGCAGATACACCATGTGCTTTGGAGTATATACTCCGGGCTATGTTTCACAAGACGCACTCGAGCGTTACGGATTCATGGACATACTATCTTATCTAGTGCGTTGTAGGGGAATGCAGTACAGAAGTACCATTATGCCGATATCACATCATCTCGCGGAAGAGCAGAGTTGCAAGCCAAAAGATATTAATTAAACCAGGCATATCCACGCCGCCCAAGTATAATACACCCACAACCCCACAAGCTCTACTTACCTCTTCTTCTTACTCTCCTTTGTCCCTTCCTCTTCCAGCGCAACCATAAGAATCCTAACCCTCCCAACCTCAGCCCTCAACCTCTCAACCGCCCTCCACCCCTCCATCCACCCAGACACAATCCACGCAAACCTCCCCTTCCGCCCCCCTTTCCAATGTTTCCCCAGCAAATCCCCAAGCTGCCTCACATCCCTACTCCTCTTAATCAAGACCGCACAATGCACTGCAACCGCAATATTAAACCTCCTTTCAGTAGCAAACACATACTCCTGGACCACCCTGACACCTAGCAGATACGCCGCGATAAGCAGCGAGAAGCCCACAAACACGGCAAGCGTCATAAACTCCTTCCAATGCGCGGGGGCAATATATCGGTCCACAGGCACCTCATCCTTCTCCGCAAACCTCATAAGCCTCGTCGCAACCTCACCCATCCACTTCTGGTCCGGATTCGAGGGCACGACGGGGAGATCGGGCGCGATGCGGATCGTCACCGTTTGCTTCAGCGGCATGAACCAGTACTCGCGTACGGGCTGCAGGTAGAAGATGCTGACCGAGTCCTTTGTGAGCGCGACGATGCGGGCATCTTTGGGGTTGTGTGCTTCTGCGTGTGCAGTGAGGAGCTTTGTGAGGGTTTCGGTGGGGACGGCGGTGGTGAGGGAGTCCTGGAGTGCTGCCGGGAGCTCGTCGGAGGGTTTGGGGGGTTTGAGGGGTGTTTGCGGCGGCATTACTGCGACTTGGGAACGGGTTATGGCCATGGTTGTGTGGGATGGAGGAAGGGGGGAAAGGATTGTGGATGGGAAGGAGGTTTTGAGGTTGCGTAGGTGTGGCTAGTCTCATCCGCCCCCCGCCAAGATGGCACGTGGGGAAGGAGGGGCTGTGATTGGCGATGTTCGCCCAGATGCTTTTAAATTTTGGGCTTCCGTGACAGCGACGATTTATAAATTCGACTGCTACACGTGGGGTTGCCAATGTTTGATTCTTCTTTGAGGAGTGGGGGAACGGAGGGTCTCCCGTTAACCTTTTCAGGGCCAAGGCTGAATCCAACCCTAGATATCATACTTTAATGCGATAAGATAAAAAGAAAGCTGTCTGACCGAATTTTGCTTGATAAGCTTTTGGGAGATCGAACTGTCTGCCTGCAGTCTGCCAAGCCGATGACTGAACTTTATACTAACGCCACCAGCAAAGTTCTGGAGTCCCCGATAAAGTACTATGATCAAACCTGGAAGGGTCCAGAAGCTCGCGTGACCCACGTGGGAGAGTGCGCTAACCGTTTGTGCTGCATTGCCGAGTGACTCCGCATGTTGCATAACCTTACATGCTGCCAATCCTTCTACGCTCGGTTCAAGGAGCCGGATCACACATACATCTGCATACCTAGCGCTAGCGAAACAAATAGCCGTCTGCATGTGGCACTAGCTAAAGATGCAGAGTAATACTCCCGTCAGGGCTGATGTACTGGACACAGGGGTGAATACTCAACTTGCTCTCCCGTTTCCTTTCAATCGTACAGCATCACTCGTCATCTTCGGGTCTTACTTGTCCGAGTTCAACAGTGCTGGCACGAAGACGAGTAACTGTTCCAGGCACGGCAGATAAAAGAGAGTACAGGTTTGGAACCTTGAGCACCTAGCACCTAGCACCTAGCACCTGCCTAACATTTAAGCATCATACAGCTAAGCTAGGCATCGGTTCTTATTTACTGAGAGATTTTAAGCCTAAGGAAGCTTTCAACAATCCGCCCAGTCGTAAGCTTCGCTTAGTAGAGAGCGAGAATTTGGAAGAGGCTTTTGGAAGTGATCGTACTTTGGCTTGGAATATAACCTATCGCCAGAGCAGTTGAGCTCCTCCTCTTCGACTACAACTTATGTCAGAGATCGATATGGGTTCTAGCTCTGACGAAGTTTGTACCCTTAGAAGTATGGGCCCTTACCGACCGGAATAGAGTGGGCAAAGAAGCGAAGGAACCAAGGGGAAATATACAGTATATTTCTCATGCTTGCGGTGGATTAAAGTACTGCTGATATCTTGCTGGGGGGATGTCCCCGGCAGCGTCTCAAGCCCTGTAGAACATAACACCCTCAACACTAATTCACGAGAGGGGAAGAAGGACATCTCCCTCATCGAGCCGGTTCATCTGGAGGAAGAGGGAAAGAAGGACACTGCTATACTCTAGATAGAGTAAATATAGTATGATTAAATATACAAACAAATACTAATTCACGACACGAGCTCGGATTCTCGCTCTTCTGGCACCCGAGGGCGTACGAGACAAAATTTAGCGGAAGCCCACTGAAGGGTAGGATCTAAGCTAGAGAGTACGACACTTGGTCAAATGTGCCGGGCTGGGCCTTACTTCGAATGGTAATTTTCCTGAGTGCAGCGAATGCAGGCTGGTTTACGAGCTGGAGGGAGGGGGGTAGTGATGACTCTGAGTTGATGAAGGCTATGTGCGACGACACGCGAATGTTGGAATGAAGCCAAAGGAAGGAAGGAAGGGGTAGAAGCGGCGAGAGGGGGTTTATAGGAAACTCGAGTGATGCCAAGCTAAGGTTACCAGACAGCCGACATCCTCCATCCTCTCTAGTGTCTGTCGGAATACATAATCTCACATGACAGCCACGCAGGAAGAAGTAAGAGCCGAGTTTGATATCCCACGCCGGGGAAGTAGTCAATGGCTTTGTCCTACTCCCGTGGGCGGCACAGTAAGCAAGACTAGAAGATTCCGATTCCGGGCCCGGAGAAATACGGGTTATCCAGTAAGGCCACCCGCCGGGAAGCACGGGTTCAACCCCATCCTGACAGGTCACAGAAGCTATCATACAATTAGTCTCGGAATATATCTCCGTGACAACCGCAATCATGCCCGTAATCAACCAGTTTACTCTACTGGAGGCACATGTGTGCCTGGGTGAGTACTTCTAGTGGTACTCGGCCAAGGTGTCGAACACGGCACTTTTTCTCCCTTCGTACAAGTACCAGGTAAGTACCGTGGTTGGGTGCGGCGAATCTCCATGCCTGACAGACCCTCCCTTTCTCACTTCCTCCACCTTCTACTTCTCTATCTTATCTACTTGGCCCAGGCGAGTGATGCGCATGAGATCCCTGTTGCATTGCAGCTGCGAAGTAAAGAGGCAGCATGAGTATCTTGTCATGTAGACATGACGAATTCATAACCCCCGTCCAAGGTTTCTCGCTTGCGAGGATCATAACCTTAAACCCATGTGGCGAAGCGACATGTTAACGCTCTTACGCAAGCCACTACCGGGCGGCTTACGCACGAGCGTTAGGAGGACGAACCGGAGACTCCGCGAAATCAAGGTTTTATTCCCTGTTATATCCTGAATTGATACCAGTCAGCATCGACGAAAAGCCTAAGGAACAAGTGCAACATGACACCGAGGCCTATCGCATTGAATCCAATCCACGGAGTGAGAAGGTGGTGGCGAGCAATGTCGTAACGCCCCTCTCCATTACTTGACAACACCATTTCATCATGCAGGGTGCACCGGGTTGACCCGCTACAAAACTCAATCTGACCACTCTACACGCGTTTCCGAGTTGCCGAATCTTTTCGCCACCACCCACCGCCGTCCTACAGCATCTAGATGTAATTTAATTTCATCGACCGGAGAAGCGGCCCACGCATCCAGATCGATCATGCAAGGCATACCTGCATTGTACACAAATCCGCTCAAACACAGCGTCTGTTTTGGAAAGCAAACTTGGGTTGTTGGGAGCGAGCTCCAATGTGAAACGTATACATGTAGTGCAGCAATGAGGTTTGATGCAGCATGTGAGGGAGGGTCTGGCTAGCTCGCTGTGTGACAAGCTACATGCATAAAATCCTGGCCAGCGTTTGTATGCTCACTTTTTGGGTATCAATAATACCGCGCTCTTGGCTAACTGTTTCGGTGACTTTGAATGAAACAATTCTGGGGTTCAGGATGGCAGGAATATATGTCTCGTTGACTAGAGACAAATAGATATAGCCGCGTATGGGTGGGCGCTTGGGGCGTTTACCATCCCGTTGCAAAAGAACTTCCTCGCTGATACTAAGTAATGAGGGTGTCCACTTACCATTGTTATAGATATATCCCATCGGCTGATAAGAGATATGCAATGCCATCGTCACCACGGGTAACACGGTTTTCCTGACGTTTCTCTGTTCGGACGACGTCCAGCAGAAATGTACCTAGACCCTTAGGCGACGATGAAGACCCGGATCTCTCGCCCGTCCGCACCCCGCTAGCCTTGGTACCCATTCATTTACCTAAGTTGTCCTTTGATACCTCTCCGAGTAGCCGGGCCGACACAGCTTCCCATCGAGCTGTTGCGGCAGTCAACCACGGCAACAAAAAAATAGTGAGACGCCAAGTTCCACAGCCAGAAGTCTGCGATTTCGAACCCGAATCACCCCGCAATCACCTCACCATACTCTCCTGTAAAACGATTCTTTGGCATTGCGCTCTGCGAGTCCGACCGCTCTTCCCAGTTGTTGCGAGGGATTATATATATATATTTTTTTGGGTCATTTTGTACCTAATATTGAGAACCCAATACGCCCCAGTTCGGGATACGCCGAGTGACAATTTCCTGTTCTGGTAGCTTGGCAGAAACCCCCTCTCTCGCAGAACTTAAATGTGTGAGTTATTACCAAAACAGGCAAGTATAAGGGACCCTGACAGAATTGGTTGCAATTGTAACTGGGAGTGCTCCCAAAAGCAACCATCGTCATCGTGGTTGTCCGATCTGGGTGATGCCCACCACCAACATCGCTTCCTCACTATTTGCAATGCTATATCAGCATACCACAGTGCGGGATACGAAAATTCACAACTCCTGATAGGTTTACTAGAACACAGGGTGGAGTGGGGCATAGCATCACAGGTGCAACAAACAACATCCATTGCCGGAAGGGAGCTGGACCCGCTACAACAATAACCGTGACTGGCTGCTCATGCAAAAAAAACACGCACCGCTGGAGGCCGAACACGTACAATATGTGACCCTTACAGGAGTCTAAAAATCTAACACCGGATTATGTATAAAAAACAAAAACCCATGTTCGATGCAGGACAACAAAGTACGTGTGCCGGAGCCCTAGAGCATTTGTCAGTACCCTTAGTACTTAGTGCAGTGGAGTGGGACCTTTGGATTCTAACTATATAGTATCCGTATGTACTCTACTGCACATAAACAATTCCTCACCAAGAGACCGCCCCCCGAACCCGTTGCCGCAGCTAAGTACGGAGGGGAAATCCTCTGGAACTTGTATGTATCTGTAGCCCGCTGCACCTGTGGGAATCCGCCTACGCGAAGCCATCACCGGGACGAAGCTCCGGTGTAGCAACCTCCCCCCCTTTTCCCACTGTATCGGGTATGCGTGGGGGAGGGGAGAGAGAGAGATAATGCCAAAAGGAATATAAGGTGCGGGTTGCAGCTGTTCGTTCACGTTCACGGAATTGAAACTTGCTACAGCAACTCCACACCTCCAGCCCACTTGGAGAACAAGACTACCAATAGTGTCGTTGTCTACACACCAATTACCAACCAAGATGACGGTTTCAACACTCCGGATAATAGTTGTTGGGTATGTTATACCAACCTACCCTCCCCATAATATACATATCAATACAATGTGTGCTAACACGTAGCACTTCAGGGCTGGTACGGGATCTCTCCACGCTGGAATGTGACAAAAAAGTTCATCGGCTGACGGTTCCAGGTATTGGAGGAATGGCAGTAGCTGTAGGATGCGGGCTTGCGGGACACGAGGTTCTGGTGCTAGAAGATGCTCCGGCGGTATATACTCACATCACTAACCCTCCCCCACACCCGCACGAAGCTAATTCGGTGGCAAACCCAGATCGGAGAAGTTGGTGCTGGTTTACAAGTTGCGCCCAACATGATGCGTATACTTGAGCGTATACATTCCACCAACGCATCCCCCATCCTCCACCGCTAACGGGGACATAGGCTGGGGCCTCAACGACACCGTTATCAAAGACTCAGTATCATTATCATCCGTCCACATCCGACGCTGGCAGAACGGCGCCCTCCTCGGCGTCTCTCCAATAAACAAGAGATTCGGAGACCAATACGTCATCCACCGCGCCGATCTCCACCGAGCCCTCTACGACCGGGCCGTCTCCCTCCCAAACGTACAAGTGATGGTAAACTCCACCGTCATCCGCGTAGACTTCGACGCGCCCTCCGTCGAGCTTTCCCACGGCCAGATCATCCACGCCGATGTCGTCCTCGCCGCTGACGGCATCAAATCCCGGCTGCGACGACAAATGCTCGATCTGGTCGCGGACGAACCCATTCCCACGGGAGACGCCGCCTACCGTGTCGTTCTCCCTCGAGAAAGCATGATGCACGACTCGGAGCTACGCGAACTCATCGAATCGCCGCGGGGGACTCGATGGGTGGGCCCGGGACGACACATCATGGCATATCCGATCAAGCAGCACAAGTTCTACAATATGGTTTTGCTTCACCCGGAGGGGGCGGATAGCGAGGAGTCGTGGACGGCAAAGGGGACGAAGCAGGAATTGATCGACACGTACAAGGGTTGGGACCCGGTGTTGCACAAACTGTTTAAGCTCATTCCGGATGAAACTGTATTGAAGTGGAAGCTCTGCACTCACGACTTCCTGGATACTTGGGTCAGAGGGAACGTAGCACTGTTGGGGGATGCCTGCCATCCGATGTTGTATGTACACGTCTAATGTCCCTATTCCGCCCAAACATTTACTAATGCAGTAAAAAAGGCCGTATGTAGCTCAAGGTGCCGCCCAGGCCGTCGAAGATGCGGCAATACTAGCATTGTTGCTGTCCGAAACTACAAGTACAAATGATGTACCACAGGTGCTGAAGCAGTATGAGATTGCCAGAAAGTCAAGGGCGGAGTCGATTCAGGGGACAGCATTGAGAAATCGAGATATCCTACATTTGCCCGATGGAGCAGAGCAACGAGCCCGGGATAAGAAGTTTGCACAGATATTCAGTGGCGGTGAGAACCCGGACAAGTGGGGGGACCCAAAGGAGCAGCGTTTCCTCTGGGGTTGGGATGCAGAGAAGGCCGCCAAGGAAGTGATGACGCCACCACTAATCAGGTTCCGGCTATAGACAGCCTTAGATGTGGACTGATGGTATTTAGACGTGGGCCGGTGAATGGGAGCCTTGTACATAGTTTTTGGAGCTTAGCAACCATTCGAATTCAGCCTTAAGTAAACTTTGCATCGTTAAATTTATGGGAATCCATGCTACGAATTTGTGATATTATGAGCTGGCAAATACTATTCACAAGCTATCACTCGAGCTAATTTTGTAACCACGGGGCTCAAGATAACAGGTTCCTCTATTTGCCAGTGTTCTACGCTATTTCCATTATTTACCTATTCTTTAGCAGTGGACATTACCTAGAGACCACGTTCCCTTACCTGTGATGGAGCTTTTTTTGCCCAGTCATGCACTCTTAAACCAAACTTTCGCCATCAACGCCCAGGCATGAATCTCATCCAAGCAATCGCGTCCTACACCCCGGTTCTTCACTGCCATTGCGACATCCATTCATCCAAACGAAACCCCTATAATCAACGCACAGCCGTGGCATTGTCATCTCTGACACTCCTCATCGTACTTGTTCTTTTCATACGCACCCACAATGGCGGGTTTTCTCAAAGATGCTCCATCCATCCACGTGGCGTCGTCATAGGACGTAGTAGATACTGCGCCGCCATGTTCCGGCGCAGCTAACATTTGCAAGCGGAATACGACATTGTGGGGGGGGGGGGGGCGCGATACCCGAAGAAGGTTGGGCAACAGGTATTTGACTGCAAGGGTGCACAGCCGCTTCCGCCGCCGATCCAATGCCCCGTGCGAGACAAAAGACGGCAGAGCTTGCATTGCTTTGTGAAATATCAAATCCTTTTTCCTACCGCCGCACGTTTCGTTTGGTAATTGAGCTGAGAGACAGCAATGTCACGGCATGAATAGCCTGTCGAAGTTGAGAAGGTCGACGCGATTCATGCAAAGATGAGTTCAAGCAACTGGGTATAACGATTCCAAGGCGTTTAGATACTGCGGTAGAAGGATGCAGTTCCAGTACTACTGCTGTTGTAGGGATGTCATCATTGGATGATTGACTGCCTAGAAGAAGATAGTTCTTGCCATCCCTGATCTCTCGATCCGCCGGTGATGCTCCCGCTTGTGGCAGTAATGCCTGCATTGTCTCTCGTCGGAGGTTTCTTTCCACCAACCGAATCTTGACTCTTCTCTTAGACAGCTACCAGGCCCCCAGTCCTTGAAGGATAGGTAGCAGCGTCAGGCCTACAAAATCTGCGTCAGTAAATAAGTAAACACAGGAGAGTCTCACCGTCGTAGTACCGAGTCTGCACGACAAATAGAGAAACTTCAGATACATAACCGAAGGCTCTCCGGAACCGTGATGACTGCATAACCAAGCATAAATGCTTATCGTCAAACTTGGGGGTTGGCGGTTTCCGGAAACCCGATCGTTCGCCCATAATGAACACGCATCAGCACTCACCGTGAACCATCTCACGCTACATACCTTCAATTGCCGGCATTTGCCCTGAACCCATACTAAGTAGCGGTTCCCGCCCAATTAAGGGCTCGATCTATCGCGCCGGATCTCTTAGGTTTCCACTCCGGGCTCAATGCGGTACTTATTGTGGCCGACTGCGCGTCAACGGTGCATTTCCCTTTATACTTCTCCAGCCCTGAGCTGAGGAACTACCAAAACCCTACATACCCACAGCGGATGTGATAATCCAGGTAGGAATTGTCGAGCAAAAGCGCTGGTGAACAGCGCAAGCTTCTGAACGAGATGGCCACGAATTGTTTGCGTGAGACAACATAAAGCTGAGCTGACCAAGGAAACTTTAGGATATCTGCAATGTCAGTAATAGAACAGCTACCAAGTCTAACAATGTTTCATACTAGAAACTTACAGTGTATGCGAATATTGGCAAAACCGGATACACATTCGCGTACTTGATATACCTTCGTTAAAAGATAAATGCAATAAATGTTGCCTGAATCCCATCTCACGACAAACAAGATTTCACGAGAAATACTAAACAAGAATTAGTCGTTGCATCATCGAAGGCGGTGGAGGGGCAAAGCGACAGAAATAATGCAGACTTGAAGTATATGGAAAACATCCGTTACTTTATGCTCGAGATGATGGGTATTATCCAATACATGGGCATGATGAACTTCAGTCGACAAATAACTTGATATTGCACGGTATAATAGAATGCATGGTAACACGCAGCAAAACGGGCGGAGCTCCTACCGTTTGCGGAAATCTTCGCCCCATCAAGATCTTATCCAGGAAAATCTCACGCTTGCCAAAAGAGAGCGATTGAGATAAGGCAGTGTTACTAAATAGTATCAGTACTCAGTTTATGATAACCGAAGCAACTCTAGTAAACGGTCGCTTCTCCTAGAAGACTGATTTGCACGAAGTGGTAATAGCCATTCGAGGCACAGTATGTATGGCATTCAACCTCTGAAAGTCTCAATACTCCTCCTCACCTCCGCTATATAGGCCTCTATTTCTAGTTTATTATCTAGTTATTCACAGCCACGAGGTACGACGTATGTACTTGTACATACATACCCAGTCCCATAAAAGCAACGGATCGCCCTTGCCTTAGGTTTTGGATTGTATGATTTAGACGCAGTCCAAACCTTCTATCAATGGGAAGATCCGCCGGGGGTATACGTATTAAGAGTGGCTATGGATCCACAAGTAGAGCACATTGACAAGCTCGTACCATCAGAGTGAGAGGTAATGAATTTGATACCAGCAACCGTAACACAAGCCGAGCGAGAGAACCAACATATGCGCCAATTTGGTGCCATGTCTTGTCTGCAAACCATCCAAGCGCCAACCCTCAGTGGTACTGTACTTCGGTGGCATAAAATTCAATCACCGGCCAGGATCAGGGTAGATATCTTTCTCGATAACCTGTCTGAGTCAGGTCTCGGATCCGGACTTAACTATAAGTGCTTTGCGGCATATATCGGATCGAAACGGCACCAATGACAATCCCGAATTCAATTTTTTTCGGCATCCCGGGAGGCATGATTAAGGTTTCTATACACGTAAAGGAAAGACTGTTTGACGAACTGCGGCCTTTTTGCGAGATTATTCCTTTGATTCAGGGGATGTAACAAACCGGCATTGCTGAGTGAGACCTATTGAGTCGCTGACGAATCTGGGAATTGAATCCCTATCTGTGCTGATAAAGAGTTGCAGAGTTGCACCAAAAAGTTCGTAAACTCGGTTGGTTGCTCGGATCAATCGGGCTGCAGGTTGGTAGGCTGAGACGACGGGGATCCAAGCCCCCCGGCCTCTCTCCCCTTCATGCAGCGGGGCGGGATGCTCTCTGGCAACAATACGGACAACGATTCGAGAGAGAAATGCCTCTCAATTACGGCACAATGGTGGATTATTCGTGAAAGACTGTTTCTACTGCGCCTCGATTGACGTTACGATCCTAGCTCGGATCCCTATGCCGAAACGGAGCGCCGTCACTACCTAGGTACTGCAGCTGCAGACTTCCTAACTAGTCGCCAGCTGCGTCCATAAAAGCTTCGCCCTTATCGATCGAGACGGTATACATTGGCAACGGCCAGTCTTCATATTCAGCTGATTCCCTCTTGAAATTAGCCAAGTCCGGAAGAATCTAGCTGAACCTCAAGCTTCGACTTCAAACTTTATCACAATCAATCAAGTCGTCCCGCCCTACTTCACCAGCTGAACCCATCCCTCGCAATGGATCCGAGATCCTTCCCCCCCTCCGGAGCTCAAACTCCATCCATCGTGATCGATGAATTGCCATACGAGGAGAGCCAGCCTTTGAACACCTTGTTGAAGTCTCTACAGCATGCCATGCTGGCTGCCACGGCCATCGACACAGGTGGGTCTTTTTGGCGAATTATATATTTTGTGACTGGTCTTTGTGCTAATTGTAGTCAGAGCGGAGAAGTACACCGCATATTAGGTTTCGAGAAGCACATACCTCCAAGCCTCAGCACAAGCATCCCGGGCTTGACCCTTCGAAGGCTTCTACGTAAGTACAACTCCACCCCGGTCCAATTTGTGGAGAGGCTATACTAGAGAACTAGACTGATCCCCCTCTTTTTAATTTTGCCTATAGTGGTGTAGGTATGTTATGTAATATCTCATATTATTACTTTCATATGTTGATCGAATATAGTTTGGACAACGGAACGTGCCTATGAAGCGGGGTTCCTCGACCACCCTGAAGAATGGGGAAACCTTGGGCAAGGAGCCCCAGAGGTGGAAGATACGATCCCGAATGCATTTCACAAGCCAACAACTCTGGATATCTCAGTATCTTCGCGCGAGTATGGCCCTGTTGCCGGTATCATGCCTCTGCGGAAGGCCGTCGCGGACCTCTATAATGCGCATTACAGAGAGGGAAAGGCTTCGCAGTATACCTGGGAAAATGTCGCTATCGTCCCAGGGGGTCGCGCAGGTCTAATCAGAATTGCTGCGGTCTTGAACAATGCGTATCTGAGCTTTTTTATCCCTGATTACACAGCTGTTTGTTATTCAGCCCCACCACATAATACGGGTCTCTGACATAGATGGTAGTACAATGAGATGCTTGGACTGTTCAAGAACTTTCAAGAGGTTCCGACACTCTTGGACGAGAGCGACGGGTATGAGACATCTGTGTTACAGTACCGACAGCTTGCTGAAATGATTCAGATACGACTTGCACCCCGAAAATATCAGGGAAGAAGTGAAGCGTGGTGTCCAAGTCATTCTTACCTCCAATCCTAGGAATCCTACCGGTCGTACTGTTAGGGATAAACAGCTCAAAGAGATTATGGATATTTGCCGCGGAAGATGCACGTTGATAATGGACGAGTTCTATTCAGGTTACAACTACACTGGCGATTGTGATGGCACGACAGTTTCGTGTGCCAACTTTGTGGAAGACGTCGATGTTGATGACGGTTAGTATATTTTCGCATCTCTCTACATAGCGTCTGCTAGATACGTGAAAACGCGTGACTCGTGTATTGCCTGAAGACATCACTGAAGCTTAAGCTAACTATATATTTTTGCTTATAGTCCTCATTCTTGATGGACTCACCAAGAAGTTCAGATTGCCTGGCTGGAGAATAGCGTGGGTTGTTGGTCCCAAAGAATTCATCAAAGCCATCGGCTCATGCGGGTCGTATCTGGATGGTATGGCTCTTTTCCACTTCATATTACCCATCTGGGAGCTGACCAAGAATGAGGCGGTTCCAACGTACCCTTTCAGGAAGCGGCTATCCCCATGCTCGAACCCAAGTTCGTCATGGCGGAGATGGCGGCACTCCAGCAGCATTTCCGCAAGAAGCGCGACTACGTACTGAAGCGACTGAGTGACATGGGTTTTATATTCAAGATCATCCCAGACTCAACGTTTTACATCTGGCTAGATCTTAGCCATTTGCCGGAGAGGATTCAGAACGGTTTGGGCTTCTTTGAGGAGTGCCTCAAGGAGAAGGTGATTGTGGTGCCCGGCATTTTCTTTGATCTGAATCCACAGAGTAGGAGAGACCTCTTTGATTCTCCTTGTCACCACTACTGTCGTCTCTCATACGGTCCGAAGTGGGACACATTGAAGAAGGGTATCAATGGGATTGAGAGGGTGCTTAAGAAGCATAATGCTCTGCCAGCGACTCCGCCAACAGAGGACAAGTAGTTATTGCGGGAGCTTCGAGATGTCCTGTATGACGGATTGTTTAGATATATCGTCGCGTTTATCTCGTTTATATAGTTCACGTTAAATGTCCCTGCCTGAGAGACAAGAACAGCCCGTGAGTTCGTTTGGGGGCCACAGACTACTTGCTCAAAATACTTTGTCTTGTTTGGGTGTAGAGTAACTAGTGAAGCCAACAAATGAAACGTCCTCAAAAGCGAGGAGCTAGGCTCCTAGTTATGCGGTTACTAATTGGAACGGCAAAATGTCTAGTGATATTTTGCTTCTTCACCTCTTCGTTTGAATCGTTTCATTGTTGGTCGCCTGCGTCTTGCCGCCGGGTAATGTGGTCAATGTGATGAGTTGGCTTCTGCTCTGCATCTGTTTGTTTTTTGGCTGCTTCTGCTGTTGTGTGGACACACGAGTGACGACTGTAACTCCCAATCATAGCGGGGTACTTTACTTCTGAATTTGATTTTATTTGATGGTAATGGTGATTCGTTGTTGGTATTGCGCACAGATCCCCCCGCCCGCCCAGATTGAGCATGGCATGGTGGTGTGCAACTAGACTGGCTTACCCGACAACGCTACTTACTCTCATCTCCCGGCAGCACCGGAGGCCCACTTCCACACACGACTACCGTCACCATCCCCAACAACTCCCGCAAAATTTGCCTCGCCTTTTCGCCTTCTCGACAATCGTATTCGTTTGCCATTCAATACCCACGTTCAAAGATACTCTTTTCCTCACTTCCATCTGCCATAAGCAAGGTATACCGTCTTGCTGCGACCGCGAGGTGTGATATCCATTTTTGCGACCGCAGACCAAACCCACACGACCAACATCGGAGCCTAGACTAAAGGAATCAATAACACACCGTCAGTTTAATAGTGTCTTGTGACCGCGATGTCGTCTTCCGGCAACCCCCCGTCCTTCCTGCCGCCACTAATACCTTCGACATCTCACTCACTTGGTGCGAACGGCAGTTTGAGGGCTTCACAAAGCTTCAACAATAAGGTGGATGAGGGATACAGTGGAGACGAGACACAGACTCCAAGTTCATTTGAGGATTCTGGGAGTAGTATGAGGGATAGGATGAGTGATGTGAAGATTCCAGCATGGATGACAGGGCTAAGCGCTGAGTTGAGGGAAGGTGAATTGATTCTTTTTCTTTCGCGCCCCATCTGGAGAACAACTAAATAGCTAATGCTACTGCAGAATATGCCTATAAGCTCGTACGTTCGTTACCGACATCACACATCGCCTCTATAGTCGACCGTCTTGTTCCAGTCCTCCACCTCGATTTTGTTCAGATCTTACCTTCGGAACTTTCACTTCAGATTTTCTCATACTTACCACCAAAATCACTGCTGGGTGCTTCCCTCGCATCACGGACATGGCGAAAATTCGCTTTAGAACCTCGACTATGGAGGGACCTGTACAAAGCGCAAGGTTGGGAGGCCGATGAGGATGAGATCAGAAGTTTTGAAACAGAGATGCAGGCCCGTGCTGAGAGGGAGATACGGCAACAGGTTGAATCTAAAAGAAAGGCCGAAGAGAATAGGGAGGAGGAGAGAAAGGCAAAAGAGGCGCGACGTGATACAACCATGACACAGAATAGCAACGGAATGTCTTCGAGTAGCCAGGCTATGGATATATCTCAGGAATGGGGCAATGATGTGATAGAGCCGGGATCGGATTCCTTGGATGTATCATACGGAACAGCGATGCGAGCCGAGGACAGAATATCATTCCCCTCCATGATATCTGATGATGAGGAAATGTATCCCACACCCCAGCATCGTCCTTCAACAGTATCACAGAGCTTCTCAGATCTTCCATTGTCTATTGAGCCGACATTGACGACTCCTGGTTATGGGTATCCACGACTCAACTGGGCATTTCTTTTCAAGAATCGAAGACGGTTGGAAGACAATTGGCTACACAATCGATGCACGCCTTTCCAAATCCCACATCCTAACTATCCCCACGAAGGACACAAGGAATGCATTTACACCATTCAGTACTCTTCGAAGTGGCTTTGTTCGGGCTCAAGGGACAGATCAATTCGAGTGTGGGACGTCAAGACGCGGAGGTCGCGGGGAGAACCACTTATTGGACACAACGGCAGTGTTTTGTGTCTTCAATTTGACGAAAGTCCCGACGAGGATGTGATAATTTCTGGGTCGTCTGATGCAAGCGTTATTGTATGGCGGTTCTCTACTGGGGAAAGACTTCATGTGATCCCTAGAGCCCATGAAGAATCGGTTCTCAACCTCCGATTTTCAAAGCAGTGGCTTGTGACGTGCAGTAAAGACAAGTTCATCAAAATATGGAACCGACGATCATTAGAGACGACGGACCCGGACTATCCTTGGGACAGTAAATTGGTCTTTGGTCCGAGTGGAGCTTCGGTGAATCACCCCCACCATCCCCGATATCAGCCTACTTGGAGTGTCCAGGATCCTACAACTACCTCTGGTTTCAATCTTCAAAACCCCTACAATTCAATTAGGTCAAATCCAAGTTTCAAAATTCAAAACAATAAGACGACGCCTAGAACAATTTCTGCATACACCGCGGTCAACATACTTCCAGGCCATATTGCTGCTGTCAACGCCATTCAATTGCTTAACGACGATATTGTTTCCGCCTCTGGTGACCGTGTCATCAAACTCTGGAACCTGAAGACGGGGAAATGTGAAAAGACTTTTGTTGGACATCATAAGGGTATTGCTTGTATCCAGTTTGATGGAAAGACCATTGTTTCCGGCTCGAGCGATCAGACCATTCGTATTTTTGACCGCGATACCCAAGCAGAGATTGCAACCCTCCGAGGTCACAATTCCCTCGTCCGAACAGTGCAGGCAACCAAAAACAAGATTGTAAGCGGAAGCTACGACGAGAGTGTTAGGATATGGAAAAGGGATGAGGAAACTGGAAGCTGGGTCCCCGGCGCGGTTCTTCGACAGGCCACCACCCCGATTCCTACAGCCGACGGCCCAGGGAACCCAAACCATGCGCAGCTGCAGATTGCGGCAATTCAGCAATTCCAACAAAACGCTGTTTATCCCCAGGTGCAGATCCATCATGTTCACCAAGTGGGTGCCCCTGGTTTTGCCGGAGCAATGGCTGCATCGCAATTGCTGCCTCCGCAACACCACCAGCAGCAGCAGCACCAGCAGCACCAGCAACACCAGCAGCACCAGCAACACCAGCAGCACCAGCAGCACCAAATTCAGCCTCAAATGTTACCACAACAGCAGATTCAACAGATGCACCAACAGGCACAACAAAATGCAAACGCAGTCATGCAGCATCAGCAGCAAGCAGCAGCGGTTGCGGCAGCAGCGGCAGCACCACCTGGACTCGGAGCTGGCGCGCATAGGGTGTTCAAGCTACAGTTTGATGCCAGATGGATCATTTGCTGCTCGCAGGATACAAGGATTGTGGGATGGGATTATGCGGCGGACGATGAGAGTATTATCGAGGCTAGCCGATTTTTTGTGAGTGGGCCTTAGAGTGGGAAGTAAGGGGGCTTATTCGCTCCCCATTCTGGAGTTATTTTGATTGCGGTTGTTTTCTGTGGATGATTTTTGCGGGCGCACAGACTATGGAAGGGGAGATGGAGTGCGTTGGTGGCTATGTATTGCTAATCGAAGGATTGGCATGCCTGTTGCCCTCTTTTTTTTTATTGTTGCCTTTTAGTTTTTGGGTGCGGGTTTGTTGGATGTTTTAAACGCACCTTGGGTGGCCTGTGGTCGTTTATTGGAAGGGAGGTGTTGTAATTCGTTGGCAATGGTATTTCTCGTTTTTTTGTTTTTGTTTTTCATTCCGAGTCAGTGTCATTTGTGTAAGCAGAGTATATATCCCTTTCTTCCTGTTTCTTTCTCACATTTTCATAAGCTATATAGGTTACTGCTTTTGCGATATATTTCCTTCTGCCCTTTCCTCCTTTTTGCTTTCGTCCTTTCCTTTTGTTTTGGCTGTTGGGTGTCATCGAGTGGTGGGTGGGTGGGGTTTGTATGTACCTACTCTTGAGCATTGCATGGGGGAAAATTGATTCGAAGTTCGTGTTTTGTTGAAAATGCAAATGAGTGTTAAATCAAGTTTTTTCTATCATAGTACACCAGTCAACATTACCAACTCTACCCACCGTTCTCTAGAGACTAACCTAGTCTCTGGGAGTCTCTGATATCCAGATTAGACCCAACCCTGATCCTGGTACGGACCTGTTATTTGAGGTCGCTGATTGGATTTGATCCAGAGAATTGAAACTTAAAGACTATCATGCACAAGTATTTAAGTAGCGCACCAGTTTCGTGGCATAGTTTGAGGGAACATGGAACGTGTACCGTATCCACTCGTGTACCATATAGTCTGGCTGTATTCGTGATTTTTGTAGTTTGTGCGGCTTGCGTACCCGACAACGGGCGAGAGTTTCTATTTGCTCCGGACACTCAAACCCGCATGAGTCTGCTGGAATGGACGAATAGACGCTGCTTAGACGCATCCTGCAATGCTACAAAAATTACTGACATAGTTAGATTATACGGCATATAGAGAACACTAAAACTATGGCTAAATAGCTACATAGGCCTGTGGGTCTTCCTGCGTTCCCCGCTGGATCCCGCTGCGGCTTACACTCGTTAGTTCTGTTCACGAGTGGATGTGATACCATACTCCAAGACTCCATTGTTTCTATCTTGCCCTTCTATGTTTGGGTAAATCATTCACAGTCTGGGGTATGGTATTTAACTACGATCACCCACGATCACCCGTTGTGCATGGCATGGACTGTATTCGTATTCTGCATCCGTATTGCAAACAAAACGACCGTAATGATAGAGTAATCTATGAACCTCCCTCCCTCCCCATTCTCTCTCCTTGTAAGCTCCTAAACCGCCGGACAACCCGTAAAAGACTCTACAGACCGCCTGTCAGCACTGCACCCGTATGTTCCGTCGGGTACAACTTACGCCAGCAAAAATCTTGAATATAGAACTCATTAACCCAGCACCCATCGGCGGTTTTATCCCAGTACCTATTCAACCCATCATCAGCACCCCCCTCTCTCGTTCTCTGCTTTGGGAAGAAACTTACACAATACCATTCTCGAGATCCCCGGCCTTCCAGCAAACGAACTCGACAGAGTTATAGACGTACATCTTGACGCCGCAGGTGGTCTTTGGGCAGTAGCGGCATGGCGCGACGCCACCTGAGGCCTTGATTGTGCATACCTTTGGAACAGAGGCAGCGGCCGGGGTGGAGACGCGGTCTCCGGCGGCGGCGGCGAGGACGGTGGCGAGGAAGAATGGGAGGACTGTGAGGAAATGCATTTTGTGTTGGATTGAGGAGAGAGGGTGAGGGGGGGGATTTATAGACGGTGTAAGGAAGGAAGCAAGTGAATGTAGGGGAGATGCAAGAGGCCGGTGGATAACGAGCATTCTTTCTGCTCCGGTTGGGTTTACTTGAACTAGTTCTGCTCGGACGAGCCGGGAGTATGCGTTACTCTGGTTGTACTCGAATATGTTAACCCCTATGGCAGGTCCTTTGGAATAGAGTGAGTCGACTACCCATGGTGGGAAAGTTGGGAGATTTGGTGAAGAATTGCAGACAACTGGTCATGAGTGATGGGAAACCAAACAGTCTCGAAAGTAGGCCCACACAAAGTACGGAGAGATACACATCCGTTTCTCCACGCTCCACAGATGCAACTGCGGGTATCCGTACATTCTTTCCAACGGCTACGTTGCATTTTCCCCACAACGGAGGATATAACCGAAGATTCCACGGGATCCAAGTCGCTCAAGGTTTTAGATTCCTCAAAGATCCTAGTGTATTCATACTGAGAGGGAATGCTAGAGTTGTGGAGAGCTAGCTCGTGAGCTGAGGGGCGATGCTAGTTCCCTTTGCCGCCAATTCTCGTGGTACGCATTCTCATTGTTTGCCGTCTCTAGTAGCCGCGAATTACCATGTCACGAACGCCCAATGCTATCGTCAAGAAGGTCGACCGGTGCCAGGTGCGAACAGCGTAATCATGATGGTTACTGGGGTATGACCGAGGGGGTCCCCAGAGTGCGTCGAACTCTGCTGTGAAGGAGAGGTGAAGAGATGTTTGGTTTGTACTCTAGTTTGGATGAGCACAAGAGATCAGGCGTAACTCTATTGAACGCGTCGCTGAAAAAATAATCAATACCGAGTGATACCATATGAGTTGACTGGCGGATAGTCTTTCTGGTATGTACCGATACTGGAACTTCGAAAGCTGTTGTAATAGATTTTGAGTTCTGGGACGATAGGAACACAATGTCCTCCGCGTTGAAACGCATTTAGAGTGCTAACTGGTGCCTACTGGGACGGTAGACAGACAGCTTTCCGCTCATGTGGAAGCAACCTCAAGATAGTAGACACAATGCCGACATAAAATGCGGTATGCAAGTACACCGTTCCGAGGGTTGCTTAGAAGTTTATTTGACATGTTCGAGGGCGGTGGTATTGGAATACGATGGATAGGTATTGAGAAGTTACAAGAAAAGGGGAGGAATATCCGGATCAAACAATGTGGAAGCCCCGTATCAACCAGCATTCAAAACAATCGGGTGGGAACCCCAGCATCGCGAATATAGGGGGGACACGGGAAATAGACACGCTCAAAGAACAGAAGGTCCCACATCCCGCTCTGTAACACCTCACTCAACACCCGCCTCCCCCTCCTCCACACCCTCCACCACCGTCTCCTCCGCCTCCTCCACCACCGCACGCAGAGCTGCCGCCTGCGTAGCTGCCCGCGAATATGCCTCCTCGATTTCCACGCTTGCGTCCGCTGCTTCTCTTACAGTTAGCACAAAATCTACACCCAATCACAAACTAGAAACGGGGCCTGGAACTTACGCTTTGGCATCTCTTTCAGCCTGTCTTTTCATCGCTTTCTGGTAGATCTTTGCTTTCTTTTTATCTTCGGAGGAAGACGGAGCGCTGGTCGAGGTGGAGCCGAAACACATGTTTTTTACGCGTTTGTATGCGTCTGCTCGTGTGTCTGTAATAGTGAAAGGGATGGAGGAAAAAGAAAGGAAGGAGAGGTTTGAGAATGGAGGGCTTTTATTTTGTCTTGTGACGAAGTAGGTACTTTCTATGTAGTACTTTTAAGTACGCACCTTTCTATGGATAAAGTTTTGTGGTAGCCTCGGTTTCTCCAAAAACTCATTCGATCGACGAGAAAATCTGGGTACGAGAGCAGGCTGCAGCAACCCGCAAAAAAATAAAAAAGGCTCATATCGTATTCGAGGGGGAGAGTGTTTTCGTTCGCCACGAGCTTGGTTCCTCTAACCGCTGTCTGAGCTTGCAGCTGAATGAGAATGATTGCCTGTGCAGAGATCCACACCCCATTGAGGCGTGCGTATTGGTTAACGCCCTCGATCCTGCCAAATCTGACTAGTCCTCGAATAAAAGTCGTCTCCCGCATGGGTTTGATGCATCTGAATAATGTCACTTGGCCCTGGAACCAGAGTGTCACTCGGGAGTTTATCTAGTTTAGTGATGAATATTGGTCCACAAGCAGAAATTTGCGACTACAAGTGGCAGTATTCATAGCATAACTCTGAGGAATCTGAGGAATCTCAGTCAACCCCAAGAAGCGTACCGCAACAATCAAGAGAAATATATATGTCTGTCTAGCGACAACCCAATTCATACATAAGTACATATATACATTGCTACATTACATCTACAAATCAATCTTTTCCCTCTTTCCCATCTTTTCCTTCTTCTACGAAACTGTGATGATGATCATGGAGATGAGATGTAACTAAGGCAAGCATAAAACAAAGGGAAACCCCCAAAAACCACCACCCACCGCCAGAGCTCTAAGAAACCCAATGCCACCTTACCGCGCCCGAGAGAGAAGGAAATGATGACAAAAAGAGGATACCCAAAGCAAAAACAAGCGTATACGCACATCCACCCAAGCCGCCCAACAGCAGCGGTAGCAAAACAAACAGGAACAAGGGGATTTGTTGGTTGGTTGGTTAGCTGTAAGTGAGAAGAGAAGCAAGAAATACAACAAAGATACTTTCAATCAATCCAACATGCGCGCCCTCCTTCAAATTTATCCCATCACCAAAGAAGTCCCCAGAGGTCCAAACTAACCAGGTATATAGCTGTGCTGATACCCAACAGCAGCGTCGATGATTTCAACAACCCTGCTCGGGAAGCGCTACCCCCAAACCACTCTACCGTATTCCACCCCTTCCTCACTGCCAACATGACTAGCACCAGAAAACACCACCACTGGAACCGCCCCTGAAATATCAGCGTCGGCGCCCATGCAAAGAACATTGCATGGCCGATGTGCCGTAGCATTGCAGCGGTGCGCCACATGATGGGAAGGTATGCGTGCAGCCGGTCGACCGAGACGCCATAAACACGTCGGCGAGGGTGGGAATGGCAGTACCGAGGAGCTACGGCGGTGGTAGTGGTGGTAGCAGTGTTTGAGGAGGAGCCTGCAGCAGCACCGCCAGAGGACTGCGGGAAGTGTGCGTGGTTGTAGGATGCGGAGTAGGATGGAAAAGAGGGGTATATGCGGCGCTGTGGGCTCCTGCTAGCGGACGGTGTGATTGGAATTGCTTCGGCGATTGGATTGGGCTCGCTCTGTTGTGGTTCAACCCCTTGGTAGTCATCTTCGTGGATCTCGACGATTTCTTCCCCTTCGTCGCCCTCGTAGTCAGAACCGCCTGCCATAGAGCTACTCAGAACTGCTGCTGCGGCATCGCCTAGAGTGCTGTATGATGTCTGTCTATGTAGAATGTGCTCATGATGCGGATGATGTGGCTCTGGGTCGTAAGACAGCGACGAGCTAAGAATCGGTGGAACTCTCTCCCCACTACAAGAGCTCTGACTGCTCAACCCTGAATCAGACCCAAAACCAGACAGCGATCCTTCGTCGTCTCCATAGTCATTGTCAGAGATCCCATCCTGCCGCTCAAGAGGCTGAACACGAGTGTCTTGACACGCTCGAGGGGTGGCCTCTCCCTGCTCCATATCCATCGCTTTCCCAAATGCCTTTGGTGTAGCTGATGAAGCCTGAAGGGAACCATCACACGCTGTCGTTGAGCTCGAACCCTCGACATGGGGAGAGGTAGCGAACTGTATTGTTAGATCTCTTCCACCTCCACCTCCGCCTCCTCCACTACGTCTTACTCCTCTTCGCCCCCCTGCTCTACTACTGCCGCTTTGTGGGCTTCCTAGATCTCGTCGTTTGCGGTTAATGCATTCGAAGAATGAGCGGCGCTCACCCGCCCGGGAGGAGACACCGGTGTTATCATCGCTCGTTTGGATTGTGGAATAGTCGCTACACCTCGTCCGTCTCCCAAGAAGTGGTCGCCGCAGCGAGTTCCCTCCACTACCCCTACGGAAACCATGGGTTTCTTGATATCGGCGGATTTCACCCGCGGATGTTGGTCGGATGGAATACCACGAAAACTGCATAATATATTAGTGACCAGTCTACGAACGGATGTTCTCATCCGGTGCCGCAATTGGAAAGAGAGATCCCAAACACAACATCATGGGCGACGTCCTCGGGGAGGAGGAGGATGAATCATACCACGGTTTCTACCAAACTCCAAATCCATCCCATCAAGTACACCGCCTCCCAGATGGTCGGATATTTCGTATTCGTTGGACTCACAACCCCAAACTCATCTGCCGTAGCCACTGTCCCCATCAACGACGCGTATAACAAATCCCACAGTTCACCACGTCCTCTAAACCCACCCTTGCCACCCTCCAACCTGATCAAAACTCTTACCACTCCCCATCGCCAGATCTCTTCCACAACACCCAGCCCAAACAGCACTGACTTCTCGATCCTAGCTGCTAGCTGTATCCTCCGGGGATCCTTTGGTAGAGGGACTTCCCCCGCCAACTGTTTCAACACGTGTACTCCGGCAAAGCCCAAGACCCCAAGAGGTATCGAGTACTTGAGGTGTAACCGTTGGAGAAGAGGTTCCTGGCCATCGTCCTGGGATTCTCGTTCCGGCTCTTGTCCAGGGTTCTCGATATGCGGCGCAAGGAACAGTGGCAGGAGTAGCAGCAGGTGAACGCCGAGTAGCACGGGCGGAAGTATAAACCTGTGGACGGAGGATTTCATACGTTCCCGTCACGGTCTCCGGGTAGTCGGAGTAGAAACTATCAGGCAGTACTAGCGCTGGCGTTAGCGTCCTTGTTCTTCTGTTGTTTGATGCGGCCGCGAGTTTTGGAGATGGCTGTATTAACATATGGGATTCTTATTGCTGCATTTCCTTTCTGGTGATAGTGGTGATGTGGTAGTGGTAGCGGAGGGAGCAACAGCTCTAGCGCTACTTCGTATTATGTCTGTATGAAAGGAATCGGAGGGGAGATTGAGATGCAGGGTAGATGTAAGTTCAAATATCTACTGCACGAAATGGATCGCCGGCTAGCTGAGTCGAGCGTGAACGAACGAATGAACGTGGTTGCAGCGAAGTTCCAAATTTCCGCCAAAGAGACCTGCAGCGCAAGCTAGGGTGAGTTAAAATGTCGGCAGTCTGATGGGGGCTTTCCAAGACAGCACGAAAGAGAGCGAAGAAGAGAACAACAGGGAAAGAGAGGGAGGTGAAAAATTGAAGGCTGCTACGGACAGAACAGGACGGAACAGGACCCCAGACAGGACAGGACGATGACAGGTAGTAGTAAGAAACAAAAAACGGCAGCTTGGATGATTGGGTGAATTGAGCCAATCGGTGGCTCCCGCCTACTCTGCAAGTGGCTCTAATAAGCTATTAAACCCAAGGATTGTGAACGGGGGTGGGGGGGTTCGTGCAGAATTTATATGTGGATGGTTCCTCGTACGCTTGTTTTCAGCGGCTTCCTGACTTGTTCTGATCTGTTTTTCCGAACGCCAGGGAGCTTAACGCGGCGATTACCAGAAGTTCCTAGCCTGCTTTAGGAGGGTTTTCTCTCGATACATGCATTGCTGAATGCTGAAAGTGCTCCCACCCCCTTAGAGAAAGGCCTGGTTGGTGTGCTCTGGGGAGTATTGCATTCTGCATCATGCATATGCAGCATGCCATGCACGTCTCCACAACCCCACACGACACGGAAACCCCTGTCAAGTGCAGTCAGTCAGTGCGAAGAGAAATGAGGAATGCGGTACAAATCATGGTGCGTGTTTGGGATGTGATGTTTCCAAAAAAAAATTCGAGACCAGGCATTGGTGTTTGTGAAGTGGTGTGCAGTGCAAGACATTTGTGATGGCTGGAATACACCGCCAGTGGTGTAATGTACTAAAAGTATGGCGTCTATCAGTGACGACGTGTAGCGTCCTTTCTGCTGTGAGTAGGAACAGGGGGAAGATTGGGGGGCGCGATAGATAGCAGTTAACCTATCGCGCAACAGAAGCGGTTAGGGTTACTAGCAGCCTGGTTTGAGTCATGGAGGATCACCGTGGACCCGATGTTCACTTCGCGCCGGTAGCTTATCTTCAGAAGTTTCCCCGCTACAACAAGGCATCGATGTATCACGACTCTTTCCCTTCCTTTGGTATCTAAGTTCGTCACAGGGGTCGGGTTATTATCTTTAGAAAACAACATCCTGGGCTGGACAGGGTTTACAGTATTCAAGGGCTGGACAACCTGGAGGGGAAATGCTAGTACAAACCGGTGTACTTTTCATAAGGTCTGAAGCCCTTCCAAATCCCTGACCACCGCTCAAGAATCTTAGATCCTAAATGATATTTTTTATCATGGTTGACCGTCATCGCGCAACCGACTAGGCCCAGAATTTTACGGGGAGTACTCCAATGCTCTCCCGCCAGTTCCCAATGATTCCATCACTCAATTCGTCCAAATTCAGACTACTGGATCACCACACCGAGTACAGCCTTGACTCGGCTAACTTTCGTTCTACGAAACGAAAGCATATCTAATTGCTACCAAAAACTTCGCCCCCACATCCCCTAGGCCCACCAAACCTAATGTAAAACCATAATCGCATGCAGGCGCCTTGTAATGCTTCAAAAGAACTCGGCCTTCTTAGTCTTCACATTATAGACACCGTCCTTGACATCTCCCTCTTTGCTCTTCTTAACCGCTTCCTCCACCAAGGATAGCTTCTCATCTCCCGCATCATAGTAAAGGGCCTTCATTACCATCTACCATAATGAAGGCACTGTACTCAAACTACGGCGAAGTGACTATACCACAGGTTTCTGCGATGGCTTACGTAGCGCTTTATGATCCGAAGATAACCCAGAGTAATGAAAGTCTCAGAGAGGATTCGCCAGAAGAGGTGCTGCTGTTCCCACATATACTGTGACCTGACACACCAAAACTCGATAATCCGACCTTCAGGTGATTAAACCTGTCGTCCACCATTTCTATTGACTTTTACTTTGAAACTCAAGGTTCTTTGTACTCTAAATCAGTCCAAATATGCACATTGCAAATCCTTACACGTTCTAGTTTTGGGACTCTTCCTGCGAGTATCCCCGGTCACACCGCAACTATGTGAAGCAGTGTCGTCATGGAGGTATGGTATGGCAGCAGTCTTGTTTGTTGCTCTCTCGAACGTTAGACCATCCGAGGCTTCGTTGTCTCGGAACGCTGTCATGGAATCCGCCCAATCAGAATTTGTGCGGGGTACCCCTCAGCCGGTAGACTGTTCAAGGCTCTTCCCATTCACTTCTTCTTTCCATCCCATAGCATATTCTAGGCCTCCGAGTTACAGTCATCTTCATAACGACTTCCTGAAAACCAACCCATTTGAAGGTACAAAATCGGGCCTAGGCCCTTTTTTGTCACGACTTCCTCGAACTGCCGGCACCGAGAGCTTAGATATGTGCCAAGCCTCGCTTCGGTGATAAACTCCGGGTCTCCACTATCATCGACGTTGGTGCACCAAACCCGTCCGTGCACCTGTTCCTATCACGGCGGGCGTTGGATTTCGGCTACCGACAATCCTTTTTCTCGAACCGCACTACGCACAGAGTTTACTTTTCGGATGTGTTGAGACCGCAAACACCAAGCACGGGTAGTCAAGCCGGCTGAGATGTACCACTGAAAGTGTCCTCAGTGACGATGGAGATAATATCCATAATGCCAGCCAACTGTTTGCATCCATCTTTCCATCATCGAACCCGATGCTAACTTGCTACTATAATGTAGACGTATCAACAGATATCACTCTTTAGAACAACATCGCCCCCACCGCTGTTCTTAAGGATACCAGGTTAAACGTGAGGAAGTTGATGATATCTGGTATGAGTTCGACACGTTTAGACAATGCGGGAACGACGGCCACGGCACTAGATACGACATTGAGCATTGAAGTGCACATGAAGGAGTTCAAGGCCGAATTGCGTCAAGAATTCGCCACAAAAGCCGAGTTTAATTCAGACCACACGACGCCTGGCTACCGTGTTTGCTCGGTGATAAGGCACTGAACTAACATATTTGAGCTACCGCGAAAACCCGTCGCTCAGGCACTCGGACCCGTGGCTCAGTCACTTCGCCACGATTTTGTCATAATGCCATATTACTGAGTAGATATGGTACAAGGCTGCGCTATCCATCGTGATGGACTTTATAGTACTATCACATCAAAGTTACACCTATTTCGAGGAGTGTGGTGGGTGGGTGGAAACAGACTTCACCGGAGCTGGCCTACTCTGAATTGACCTCAGAAGTCGTGAGGGTCTTCCCGCCCGGTCGAAAGAGTGGATTAAGAACAATGAAGGTACTGGATTTCTGTTCCACATGTCCTACAACAAACTTGCAGCACACAAATTTTTATGAGGAACGGACGTTTTGGAACCTTGCAGAATCGGCGAATGGAAAGAGATAGTGTTCGAACAATGACATAGTAAAGTCGACAATCTGTTCACGCCAAGCCGCATCCAGCCTTGTCGAAAAAGTAGAAAAAATTACTTTTTCTACGATGGCTCGATGAGATCCCTTTTCCAGCCACAAGCACCAGCAAGGCCCCCCCTACATTTATCAACATCCACGTGCACGATCGCAAGCCAGAGAGTGGCTTCTCTGTAGATTGCGGTGTCCAGTCGATGACTAGTCGTAATAGAAACTGCGGAAAAGGCGCGAGTGCACACCGTCAGGTAGTCTGTACATGGCTGTTGGTAGCTGGGGGCTACCGCAAAAATCTTTACCAAGCGGTCTGATAGACTAACCGTCAAGGTGCTCAACTAGTTCTTAAATACGTTACTTAAGTGCTTAATATATGGGAATATGGAATATGGCACACCTAACTGACGATAACAACGTCAAGCTCCCCCACGCTCTCTAAGCCAGGTAAAGTATGGCCAGGAAGACCCTGAAACCGTTTCAATAAATTTCTTAGCGCTATGTACTAGCCCGAAGGTTAGGAGGTATGGGGTGCGTTGACATCACCATAGTCCATGATTGGCTACCCTTTACTTCAACTTGCCCTGGCAATCACATAGCAGTAGTCTCGAACGTGGACAGCCAATATCAGATGCCGCCATCTTCTGGATCCCAAGAAAGCCCCCATAGGATCAGCGTAGCCGAAACATCGCGTAGAAACATTGGTAGCTCATTATTGCATGCATGTGTCACTAAATGCAATGAATGCTCCCCTAACTTATTATCTCATAAGATCTATTCGTAGCGTAAGTATAATACATGCAAGAACCTCTGTAGTTTCGACGATACTTATGTATATCCGTTCACACAAACACGGTAAAGTTGACAGATCAAATATGACCTAGCTATATGTGCCTCCTCTCCAGTTTGCTGTCATGTTGGAATTATACCTAGGTACCGTCCGACGTGCGTGTGTGCATGTGTGCGTGCGTTATCCCGATCTTCCGAGAACCGTTCGATGAGCAAGGAACAACCCGTGTCAACATGGAGTTCCCCTATCGTACGATGTAATGGAAGTTCCTTTCATGCAGGCCAAGCGAGAAGACCGAGTGTCACGAGTCGTAGCGGTTATCACTGGCATATGGGGGATTTGGGGGCTATCTTTCTAGCCTGCAGAATTGGTGCTACAACTAAAACAACGTGGATATCAAACTCAACCACTGTAGTAACGAATAGTGTTTTGACAACCGAAGATGATTATATCACATCAAGAACATCTCAATCCCTCATAGATAACCGAAGAGATAGACCACAAGCTGATACGCCGGTCTTCGGGGGTGGGATAATACGATTGCCGCTATGACTATGTTGATATCATACCGTCCCCGTTGCCCATGGCCCGAAACACGAAAGTCGATCGGTATTTGTAGACGATGGTTGAATTGCGTGCTAACATGTCGAAGCAACACCGTGTTGCGGGGGGGTAGTAAGTAAAATCTTGCAAATTGGATATGTTTATCTTCATCGAATCGCAATATGTACAGTACAATATTTTTGGGACTTAACTAGGTACCGTTATAGATCTTTTTTTTAATAGTATATATAGAAAGCGTAGTGGTACTCAGATGTGTGCATATACAATAGTTATTGGCACCCACATACGAGCTCCCCTTCATCTATCTGGGGTCCAGAATAGCCCAGAGTTTGGGTTCTTTACTCACGAAACGAATACAGTGACATCGTACAAGGAACTCTGTAAAGACCCCAAGGATGGATGCCCTTTACGGCCGAAGTGTTTGCAGATATGTCATAACCCGGTGAATCAAATTCCTGGCGGGTATTTATGGTTTATCTGCGACGCTGACCAACTTCTATAATTGCTTTAAGTTTACAGCATCTGAGGATAGTTATAAACGCCTGGGTGAGTGGTATGCGGCTGGTGGGACTCTGCAACAGTGTGCACCGATCGTGGGAATTTATATTTGGCCATGAAGGCTCTCTGCAGCGTGGTTTGCTAGCTTTCAAGCCTACAGAACCTGTAAATATTAATGAAAGCTATCTGCTTGAAAACGGTCTCGGCAGACTTTTAGGCGGCCTGGTCATGGCCATGCATTTGACCGTCTGCGAATACTGAGTACTTTCCGTGGCGTCTGTATAGGCCCTCTAGATGGCAATCTGGAGACCGATCTCAGTCTCAGGTGCCAGATCTCGAGCTCCAGTTCTTGAATCTGGAGGGGGGGCGGTACCCCTTCTCCAGATTTACCGGAGCTCTAGATGGCAGTCTCAAAGTTTAGAAGTGGACCTAGTGAACAAAAGAGGGATAGCTTCCTAACGAACTCCCATTAAATTTATCTACCATCACCTCTTAGTATAAACTCTCTGACTGGGACTGTGACTGAGAGTGAGAGCGATATTAATCAACGGATTGAAACCGGGCTCCAAATTCTGAGACTCTGACTGCCACTCGGTCTCAGATTCCCACGGGAAGTACTCCACTGTCAATGCATGCTCTGCGGTACGAGGTGGTAGTTATGATACCAACGAGTGATTGTAAAATTCGACGCCTCCTACGAGGCCCGAGGCGCTGAAAATAGCGAAAATCATGCTAGCCATGCCGTGACAATATTCTTTCTTGTCCGGTAGGTGTCAAGCCCATGGTCTTCAACTTTGCATATCCCCAATGACTCCACCACATCTCATTTTGAGGATCGAAACCAAATTACCTACTACCCAGAAAGCTTAGCACAATCTTATTACATGTATTATTTCTCCGTCCTACCTGACCTTCTTTTAATTAATCGCCCACCACCTCCATCATCCAACTCATGATCCACCGAAACCTCTCCCTCATACTCAGCGGATTAGACTTTTGTACCACTGAGGGGCTGTCTCAGAATTCGTGCATTGCCGAAAGAAAAGAAAAAAAAGCGATCGAAATCGACACAGATTTCCTGTCACCCGCCCCCCTTCACTGCTGCGGGGAAAAAAGTTAGCGTTGTGGGGGGGAGGGTTATCAAGTTTGGTTCTCCAGTAGAATTTGAGGTGCGTATGAAAGCGACGTATTGAATAGTTATCGCGCGGGTTAAACTTATAAAGAAAGTCGATAGTCTGACAGACTAGAAAAGTCGAGCACTAGAAGGTGCATTTTTTAATAAATAAAAAGAATTTCAATGTTCTAACTCTCGCGTGACCAACCGGCTAATAGGATCCGAGTGAGACAGCGTGGATAGATTGCCTAGCTCATCCATCATGAATTGGTGCGGAGGTACTTCCGATTTCAACCGTACATGCAGTTTAAAAAGAAGCATGTCGCATCTTCAAAGCTTCCAGAGGTGGTGGGATTCAGAGTCAGACAGAGCAACGTACCAGTACTTCAACGGGTCTTAGAAAATCCGAACCCAAATTGTGATGGCGTGAGATCATATATTATCACCAATAAACAAAGAAACTCCCCAGGCCCACATCGCTCAAAACCCCTAATTCCCGAACGTGACCCCATCTATAAAATGCCAGGGTTCAAAAATGTACCCATCGGCGAGACTCCACCTCCGAGAATAATACCCAATCGGCGAGTGACACAGTATGCATGCATAACTCCTCAGGGAAACACCAGGCACCCCTGCTGCAAAACAACGCATCAGATGTACTGAAACACGCCATATGGTTGCCGTTTTGATTGGCGGAGTTTACTGAATGCTTATCATTCGGCGCCCAATAAGACACACCATGATGTTTGGCAACCCCAGGACTGGGCTTTAAGTTTGCAGCGTGCATATATCTATAGGCGCTGGGCGTATTCACCTATGGATCTCCATGGGTACCTGCGGGAGACTGGCAGCGGCAATCTGGAGATACTGTATGTATTATCTGGATGGGATCCGTCTTTCTGTTTTTCAGCTCGTACAAGCTCACATACCCTGCTATAAACTGCCGTGTTTTGTTCGCCTTAAAGCCTTGAAATCCAGCAAAGACCAATAGACTCTGCGTATTCATTCGTCTATGTATTCAAAGACGAAGCCCATCTGGATAGTACGGTAGTTGTAAAGCTTGCGTGGATGGTGTATGACTGTTATTGGGACTCTGATATATAAAAGTAATAGTAGTACCCACTGACTATTATGGAGAGAAATAAGCAAGCCTATGCGGACATTCATATCCGTCCACTAAGAGGCTCTCTGTAAATCGTGTGGCCGCCAAAGCTTGGGCTCCAGGTATCTGTAGATTTCGTTAGTGAGAGCCGCTCAGTCCCAGTCAATAAATGAGCCTGTTAGGCCTTGAAAATTCACAAAGCTGGGAGCGATCATGGTGGAACCGTTGTATGCATGCCTAAATGAAACTTTGAATGAAATGCTCAACCATGTTCAACTTCATCCAGTAGCAAACTATGGTGACTATAAGAAGTGAGTAAGTTCAGATCTCCAACAGCTAGACTTAAAAAGTTGACTGGCGCAAGTGACTGTCCGTTGAGATATCTAATAAACGAGTGATGAAACATGAAATTGCCATGCCATAGAGTATCCCTTACATGTCTCGGATTTAGTATTAGTTGCAATCGCTTTGCCACTGGCTTCATTGACTCATACCCATGCCGAAGGTTCAATTGGCCAATCGAAAGTCCTGCCACCATACGATGACTCTACTTAAAAGATTGACTTGTGAGCAGAGTCATCCATTAAAACTCGGTTGTGATGGATCATCAGCGTGATCAGCGACTTCCCCTTGAAAATCTCAATTTTAGGCGTAATCTCGAGAGTAGCCCATCCTAGAGCAAAAGAGAGTTCCGGGGAATTGTCGGAACTCGATTGTATAGTTGTGACGTTGGATGTAAAATCCGGGGATCGAGGCCTGTCAATTGAAGCCGGATTAAGGTCCCGACAGGAGGAATTTTGCTGGAACATGATCGGTTCTCAGTACTTTGTTCGGATGATGTTCAATTCAGGAACGGGTTGTTGAAGATCCTTTGCATTCGGGAGAGTGGCCGGTGATCGGCATCATTGTGACGAAATAGCCACCGATCATCACCTCCCCCAAGTCATAGAACTTGGAAAATCACGGGAATACGCGATACACTAGCGCTGAGTGATAGTTCTGTGATGACATAATAAGAAACCTGTTCCCCTTCTGTTGGATTTTCATTTCAGAAGTGTAGATAGTCTATATAAACCTGACTCCGGTGCTAGTTATTTGTCCGCCATCAGCTCCCATCGGCTTCATATTCCATAACATCATCTGAATTTCACTAAATCTTTCTAAACCTCAATCGAAATGGCATCCAACAACCCTCAAAACTTCGCCAACCTGCCCAAGGAAGAAGTCCGCGAACTTGCTGCAAAGGGCGGCCGCGCCTCACATGGCGGGAGGTCTGATGAATCTTACCAGAAAGAAGATATCAGAAACACAACATCCTCTAGAGACTCGGATTTCCCCGGTAATGGAAACCCGGGAAATTTTGCGAATCGGTGAGTAACATACTCTATTCCATGGTGAATGATGCGGAGAAGAAGTTACTGACTGTTGTGGTAGACCGAAGGAAGAGGTGAGAGCTATCGCTTCAAAGGGCGGACAAGCATCTCATAGTGGCGGATTTGCGAGTATGGATCCTAAGAAGCACAGAGAAATTGCGAGCATAGGTGGCCATGCCAGTGCAGAGAGCGGCAAAGGGGGAAACTTTGCGAATAGGCCAACAGAGGAGGTCCGGGGTATTGGAAGGAAGGGGGGACTTGCTAAGGGTCACAATGATGAGTAGTAATTCTTTGTGGTGCAGAATAAATTTACCACTGTCCATGATGAACGAATGATGTATGATGTCTTTTGTGTCTTCATTTTCTTGTGTGACGAACGGAAGTTGCCGACTCCCGGCCTAACCCCGCATAATCAACAATATAATACTCGAGACATCTTTTCGAATACCACTACTGCCTGTGCCCTCTCATCATTAAAGTCTCTTTTGTTCGCCTCTCTTAGTTTATGTCCAACGATGATAAAAGGCTTCGCGTAAGGCGCCTGGTGTCCAATCCTAAGACACGCTCTCGCACACGTTTCCCTCCCCGTCGAACTCCTCAAAATATGTCTCCGGCCACTATGTCGTCTAACCCGTCTACACCGCCCACTCCTGCTTCCCGTTTCGAAGAGATCCTGGATGACAGTCTCTCCGATCTGCCTGACACTACCTTTGAAAACAACCCCTACTCAGCCTACCCCTGGAACCCTGGGAACCAGTATATTCCTCCAGCCATGCCTCCAAAACCCCCCGACCTCTTCAGCACGCTCCCGATACTGAGGGACATCTACACTACCCCTACATCCGTCGAACAAGACAAAACCTGCACCAGAGTTCTGCCCCTCCTCTCCTCGCGAGATGACCCACTACCGCATCTGGATCGCGACGCACACATCATGTTCCTCGAGAGCGGACTCGACGATGGGAAGCTTCCGTACTATATGACGACTCTCGACGCCTCACGTCCGTGGATCATATATTGGTGCCTCACTGGGCTCTCGTTATTAGGTGTAGACATATCCCAATACCGTGATCGGTAACTACCTCACCACCGCTATAAACTAGAAGGACTGCTCGTGCTAATAGCTATTTGAAGGGTAATTTCAACCTTCACACCTATCCAAAACTCCACTGGCGGCTTTGGGGGCGGGCATGGTCAGCTCTCACACTTAGCACCTACCTACGCCACGGTCCTGTCCCTCGCCTCTGTGGGCGCCGACGCCCTCTCCCTCATCGATCGTCGCGCTCTCCTCCGCTGGCTGCACTCCATTAAAAATCCTAACGGAAGCTTTACAGTCTGTGCTAGCGGCGAAACAGATGTCCGGGGTATCTACTGTGCGCTCACAGTCATTTCCCTGCTCCGTCTCCCTACCGACTCCGACCTCCTCAAAAACACAACCGAGTACCTAGCGAGCTGTCAAACGTACGAAGGCGGCTTCGCCGCTACGAGTGGTGGGAACGAAGCTCACGGGGGTTACACATTCTGCGCCTTGGCGGGTCTCTGCATTTTGTATCCGCCCTCCAAGCTACCCGAGATTATTGATATGGACGCTTTGCTGCGGTGGTTATCGGCAAGGCAGTATGCACCCGAAGGCGGCCTTAGTGGGCGCACGAATAAATTGGTGGATGGATGCTACTCTACGTGGATCGGTGGGTGTTGGGCATTTGTTGAAGCTGCGCTCCGGTGTGGCGGGTCGTTGTGGAGTCGCGAGGGGTTGATTAGATACGTCCTTGCCGCTGCACAGTCCCCGAAGGGCGGGCTGAGGGATAAGCCAGGAAAGGGAGCAGACTTCTATCATACTAACTACGTGCTACTAGGCCTTAGTGGTGCGCAATACTACCACTACTTCAACGAGTCTGTCGTAATGGACAGCAAGGGTGAGGGGTTGCCGCTCTTGACCCCATTTCAGTGGAGGTGGAAGAAGGAGGTTCCTGGCTGTGAGGTGCTTGTAGAAGGGTTCGAGGGATGGCCTGAGAAGAGGTGGGGCGACGAGGATGAGCACGAAGAGAGAGAGTTTAAGGGGGATAGGGTGGCTGTGGCGCATCCGGTGTTCAACATCAGGAGTGAGTATGTCGAGGAGGCTGAGAAATGGGCGGAAGGGCTGGTAGGGTTTTGATAAATACACTTTAGAAGTGGGTATGGAGCAGCAGCAGTACCTTGTACCATATATTGCACTCGAGCTCGCCCACCTCGTAGTGGATTGTATCGATGCGTACCCAAGCCGAACAGCTATGTGCGACACGCCTACATAACCGCCCATGTACTGGACGAAGTCCCACCAAAACTCTGGCCGAACGCTGACGCGGATTTTGGGTACATGGAAGGAGTGTATCACTATCACGGGGGAAGCTCAGTTACTTATTAGAACGTGCTTGCAGGGAAATGAGTAGATCCATTCGTTCATGGAAGCAAGTGTCGTGTGTATAGGGGGGAAAGGTGGGGGTGAAAGGTGGGGGTGAAAGGTGGGGTTAGAAACTGTGGTTTCACAGGGCGAGATGGACCAATGAGGCTGGCTATATTTGCTACGAGACAAGATGTTTCGCTCGAGGCTCTGTGGGTGATAGCCCATGACCAGCCCTTTCACAATTTCTGGTGGGGTTAATGAGCGAGTCACTCAGTCAGCTAGGAGGCTGTTTATATCGAATCTCCCTATATAGATCATTGCGTCCAATAGTTGCGCATCCTATGTCTTCGACATTTCCTCGAGGATTACTGAAGGGTTAGAGTTGTTGCTTAGCCATTATCATAACTTTGCGCTCTCTAGATAGAGGGGAGGCGTTCATAGAGTCGAATTCCGTCACCAACTTCAAGATGTATCTGAATTTGTGAATACGTACACTTACTCCCCACGATTCTCCTTTTTCAAAAGCTCCCTCCACGCCACGGCCCTCTCCTCACCCACCAACTCCAACAAGCGTTTCCAATCCAAAAACTCATGATCTCTAAACTCAAACCCCGGTACGACAACCTCACTTATCAGCAATCCCTCCTCACCTTCTAGCTGCGACGACTTCCATAACCCTCCCTCAACAACCCACGAGATCTTCTCCCCAGCCTCGACGTTGGGACCAACCATGAACTCTTCCACCTTACCCCCATCCGAGTGAATCAACCGATACCGCCCCCGCCCGCGATGGAGAAAATGGTAGGTCACTGATTTGTTGCGGTGGAAATGACCGACCGGAGAGGAGGGTGTGAGGAGGTAGTGAATGCTGGTGGAGGCGAGCCGGGTAGTGTCCTCGGAGGAAGAAGGAAAAGGGTTCGGAACTGTGAGTGGGTTCTCGTGCGTGCGACGGTAGAAACCGCCTTCTGGGTGCGGCGTGAGCGCGAGCGTGTGGATGAGGGAGGAGGAGTCGGCCATTGTGTGGAAGTGACGAGAAACACGCTAGTAAGGTCGGTATCGCGATAAGATGGTGACACACGTTATTGGTGACGCAGGAAGGGAGGGGTGCCGTGGGATCCGGCCCGTAGATGGGTGGCGTTGTGATTGGGTAGCTGTAATCGATGAGGATGGTGATGGTTGAATCAAAGACTCTTCCCTTGTTTGCTATTTTGAGGGTTTGATCGGTTTGGTTGATAGATGCTACGACTGAATGAATGATTGATCGACCTTCCAAGATGATATCCCCAGTTTTACCACCACCACCACCATCACTTCGCTACAACGACGCCCCCTCCATCGAAGCCCACAAAGATGCCGAAGAACTACCACCACCGCCGTCCTCCTGGCTCGCCCTCCCGCACAAAAAACAACTATTCATTCTCACGCTCTGCCGCCTCAGCGAGCCCCTCACGCAAACGTCACTCCTGAGCTACCTCTACTTCTTTCTCGAGTCCCTCCACAGTCCCGATGAGCCTTCGCCATCCTCCGCCACCATCTCCCGTCGTGCGGGTATCATGGCCTCCTCCTTCGCGTTCTCGCAGTGTCTTACGGGCATGCTGTGGGGGCGGCTCTCGGATCGTATCGGTCGCAAACCGTGCATTCTTCTCGGTCTGCTTGGGACCACAATCTCGGTGCTTGGGTTCGGTTTCGCAGAGAACTTCAGAACCGCACTAATGTTCCGCATCCTCGGCGGCTGTCTGAATGGGAATGTTGTTGTGCTGCGGACGATGGTCTCCGAGACGGTCAGGGAGAAACGCCATCAGAGCCGCGCGTTCCTGATCATGCCCATGTGCTTCAATATTGGCATTATCGTGGGGCCGGCACTCGGTGGGCTGCTGGCGGATCCGGCGAGTACGTGGCCCGCCGTGTTTGGGGAGTGGGAGTGGTGCCGCAGGTGGAGATGGGCGTTACCGAATGTTGTCAGTGCTGTGTTGCTTGCCAGCAGCTTTATCGCCGGACTTTTGTTCCTGGAGGAGGTGGGGATCTCCTCCTCGTAGGGTAGGATTGTTGCTAATGGACGGGGTAGACGTTGGAAAGTAAGAAGCACCGACGCGACATAGGTCACGAATTCCTCTCACGCTTTTTCCGGCGACGCCCACAACACACCGCTGTCGACGACGAAACAGCACCCCTCCTCAATAGTAAACCCCAGCCTCCACCTTCTGCGACAAAACCTCCCCCACTCCGGAAAATCCTCACCCCAAACATTCTCACCACGCTCCTCGCCTTCGGCCTGCTCCCGCTCCACAATAGCACTTTCATGCACCTCTACATTATCTTCCTCTCCACTCCTCGCGGCGGGTCAGCGCTGCACGGCGGCCTCGAGCTGCCCGCACAACGTGTCGGTCTGGCGCTCAGTCTCCTCGGTGTCATAGGAATTCTCGTACAACTCTTTTTCTACCCACCGCTTCAGCAGCATTTTGGCCTGCTGCGCTCATTCCAGCTCTCATGCTATCTGTTCCCAATTGCATACATGTTCACGCCACTGCTTTCCTTCCTTGCCCCCAACAGCGTGGCCATGTGGGTGGGGATTGTAGGCGTGCTCGGGACTCAAGTCGCCGCGAGAACGTTTGCGTTGCCTGGGAGCGTTATCTTGTTGACAAATAGCGTGGAGGAGGAGGGCGTGCTGGGGACTGTGCACGGGCTTGGGAGCAGCATTGCGTGTGCCAGTAGGGCGGTGGGGCCGGTGGTTGGTGCTGCCGGGTTTGCGGCCGGGCTAGAGGGTGGAGGAGGGGGCGTAGGAGGGGGCGGGGTGTTTTGGGTATTGGCGGCGGTGGCGGGATTGGGCGCTGTGTGGGGTGGAAGGCTTCAGGAAGGGAAGGGATTGGGAGTATAGAAGGAGTGGTATGGTTGGAGTAGATGGGTTTGTTCACCAGTTCTGGTTCTAGAGAAGCGGGAAGGCGAGTCCGACAGCAGGGTACGACTGTGTTGTTCAATGGTCGGTCATGTTGCCGGTCAGCGGGCTTCTCGAATCTCGTAAGTAAGTTTACATGCTACAATTATTGGACTAGGTATAAACTTCCCCTAGATAACAGGCCACAAAATGGGACTTTCAAAAACAACCTCCTGGTTTTTGGCGCTGGCTTTCAGGGCTAGGGATCCCATTTTGGTCGTTCGTTGCGTTGCGTTTCTAGATGCTATGTATTCTTTTTTTCTTTCTCAGAGTCATCCCATGATATTCAACCGCCCCCTGCATAACGTCCGTCAACCAACCATCAGGAACGTTTTGCTCCTATCCAAACACATACGAGAAAACCGCCCTATGGTAATGGGCTAGTTATCTCTTTCGGCCAGAGTAATGAAAGTGCTGAATTTCCCTACAACGCCACTAAGCAGGACAGCTCAGAGTTTGGATGGCGGGTCGGTTGACGGAAAACGATATTCAGCCCTTTAAGATCCAAAGCTAACCAATAGATGCAACCCCTTAGTTTCTGGGCTGTAGGGAAATGCAGCACTTGGGGGGAGGGCCGGGATGAACACCTAGAAGCAATTGGGTGATTGGTGGTGGTGGCGGGATTAGATGGAAAACACACAATCTTCGCAGGAGTAAACGTGCTCAGTGGGAAGAAACACCATGTGCAATTTTGAAGTACCGTTCCAATGTGCCAAATATGAGGAGATACATGCCGGTTGCTTATGCTGTTGTTTCTCCAAACGCCAGTTACCGAGTATCATATGTAGCTCTTCCGGTGTACGTTTCTTTTTTTTTTATCCGGATATCCCCATACAGTATTGCGGTTGAGAGAATGTCCAATGGATCCGAAACAAAAAGTTGTGACTTCCAAGTTCCAAGTTTGTTACCTGCCGCCGCCGCTGCTGCTGCTGCTGCCACTCGGGGGCTGTGTTTCACAAATGCATTTGTTCCAATCGGAGAGACTCGGTGCTCCAATCAATAATCATGTCCAAATAGCCATTGCAATGATGATAAATCCTTCGCGGTTCCAGAATTGAAATTGAACATGCCAATTTGGACGGAAGATAGACGGAGGAGCCATACATCACATAGGAACAAGGGTTAGGTGTAGCACAAAGCTGAAAAAGACAGTCCTGGCGCGTCAGTAATGGCGTACATATATTGAAGTAGTATGCACGCCACACGTGCCAGCTCAGCATATCTACCGTTCCTTTCGCGTTCCCTTACTCACTCACACCCACCTCATCGCAAGAAACGGCGGCCGTGCCGGCACATGGAAACCCCGCACTTCGCCAACGCACCGTCATCCATCCATCAAACCCACCCGCTAGAAACAAAATCCCCACCACCACGACTACCACCACACCACCACCGGAGGAGAAAGACGGGATGAACCATTTCACGCTCGATCACTCGTATATGCTTTTGCTGCATGCAAACCAACACCAAAAAAACCAAAACGACCGTTTCCAATTCCCCCCCCCCCCCCCCCCCCCCCCTATGTAAATGCAAAAGCGGAAAAAATGACAGTCCTAATGAAAACCACCCACCCTCCATACACTCCCGCCATACTCAAAAACTACCTAAAATGAAAGACTTCGATGCCGTTTCTCCAATCGAAGAGCTTCTGTCGATGAACCAACCCTCAAGACCCACGGGCTGGTTGAAACACAAAAAAATGCAAGAAAGACGAAAAGGAGTCCAAAAAAAGCATGTACAAAGAAAAAAAAAGCGCAGCAGCGATCAGCAGGCACCCAATACGTCGAACGTCGAACGTCTCGTTCTGGCAAGGGAAAAAAAATGAAGGAGACCCCAACGGGCTGCACATATCACCACCACAACCAACCTAATCCTCACCCGGGCCGGATGCCTTTACCCTTTCTACGCTCCTCGTCCCACCCATCCGCCACTACCGCCACCGCTGCCAACACTAACAGCTGCCGGATACTGTGTAGCAGCTGCCTGGCCTTCGGACACGCTCAGGTTCCTGCACACGAGGTACGCCTTCATTGCTGCGGCCTCCTTCGCCAGGTCCTCGGTCGCGTGTGTGGTTTCCGTCTGGTACTCCCGGTGGTTGACGGAAACCGTGCAGGCGTATCCCGAGCTGTATGCAAAGCACTTGTACAAGGGGTCCGACCAGCGGCGGCGACGGCAAAGACCTGGTTGGGGGGGTTAGCAAACGGGAGGGGCGTATTGGGGGAAGTGGGGTTTGGTGGTGATGGTGGTGATGGTGGTGGGTTTGGGGGCTTGCTTACTAGAGAGGTAAAGGATGTAGTACATATTTAGGGGCTTTGATGCAAGGGACGGACGGAAAGGAAGGGGTGGTAGGTTAAGTTGGGTCGGTTTGAAATTGGGCAGATATGGTGCCCGTAGTGGTATTACAAAAGCCAACGGAATAAAATCCCTTTACTGTAATCTTTCAATCGGTTTCTCCGCAAGAAGAAGACGGCGTCGATGAAATTGTATAGTGTGTGTGCGGGCAGCAAAAACCACCGGTGGAGTTTTCTCAGCTATACGAAGAGTAATGTTGGGGCGGACGGAAAATCTCTAGAGTGGACGGAGAAGCAGTGGGTAGTTGTACGTCTGGCTGACGATGAGATGATGGTGAAGAAGGAGGCGTGTTCTCAACGACGGCGTCCAGAGGGTGCACGGTAGGCGAAATATAACCGTCTTTCGTGTATGGTGTGGATTGTGTGGGGATCGAGAAATACTTGCCATGATTATCTCAATCGTACGTATGGGATGGAGGGGAAGGGAGGGAAGTTGATCCGGCTCTGGAAAATCCGTAATCAATCAAGTCAACAGGTGGAATGAATGGGACGGAAAGGGCGGGGAACCAAAGAAAGTGTGTAGCTGCCCTGCAAGGCGGCCCCCCGGTTTGTGGTATCTCGTATCGTTCGCTCTCTTCTAGTGTAGGTGTGTTGATGGTAGGCAGCATCCGCTTCCTCTGATTCCATGCCGCGAGTGGTTGAGGGCGAATCCAACATGTGAGTCCTATGATGACTTGTCCAGCTGGCAAGCCTATCCAAGCTTCCACCACCACCCATCACCTCCTCCACAACCCACTACCTTACCTCCACCCGACCTTCTAGTTTCATGATTCGATCGGGAAAAGGCAATCTGGCAGGTAACGAGCAAACGGAACATATCTCGTTCGAGAGTGTTGCATTGGGTGGTGCTGTACGAGGTCGATATCATCTCGACTCACAAAAGGCCTCACGCCTTTCCCACCCCGCCGGGCTACATGTGAAGCTAGAAGACTACTGGTCCGCGATAGTACCACGAACACGGAAAATTGTTGATAGTGACCTTGCAGCTTGCAGGGAGATTCCCCGCCAAAATTAGCTAGTGGTGTGTGTGCGTTTGCGTCGTTCGAGAAGGTTTGTGATCATCCAATGTATACGCACAGACAGTTTGAATGCCCAGTCCACGATTGAAACGCAAGCCCATGTACCCAACTTCAAGGCTTGCTGGGATATATCGCACTGTCGTTATTCAGTTCTGACGACGGACACGGACATCTGTAATGGTCTTTGCTTGGAGTCAAGCTATAATCCGGAGCAACATGTTAGTTGGATACTCAATAACATTGCTACTATGTCACAAGGAAGTTCAGAATACGAATAACTAAATGCCCTCCCCCCTATTACGTGAGTGGAACATAGTGTTAGGGTCAATTGCTGGTCGTTCTACGTCCAACGTGCAAAACACAGACAGTCAGACAGTGTACTGGAGCCTCGTCCCCCCGCGTACCCTTGCTCTATCAGCACTGGCCCGACTGATGTTCCGCAAGGAGCGTAAAAAATATCAATCTGTCGAAGGTCTCCGAGTTCAATCCCAGCTGCTGGTTATGAATATAAGCGGAAACAATTTAGGGGCTGCATTGATGAGTTGGCATATGACAATTAGCCTTTCGTCCTTTCTCACTCCAGTAGAGGTGGAGGAAGTGCTGCATCAGGCGAAACGACTGGCGAGTCGGAGAAAAGCCTGTTCGGCCCTAACTATGCAAGCCCTCACCCACAGGAAACTCCAGTGATCTGCAGGACGACGTAGTCAGCCATTGTACCAGTATCTTCCATCATAGATCCCTGTACCTGAGCATTCGCTGTGTTGTCTTGATAATCCATGAACGTCCGTCCCGTTCCCAGCTCTAACTCCCTCATCCATCGCCCCTCAAGCCTAAATACAAAAACCAGAGTCAAGCCAGGATGGAGATTCGTGTGGTAGACATGCCTTCCTCGACAGGACCGTCGCCCACGTGAACACTGCGGATTCGTTCAAATGATATTTGGAGTAGACGTCCGTGCAGGAAGGCTGAGGTGTTCGTTTGCCAATCCGGTTTAGTCCAAGGATTTGTGACAGCTGGAGGACATTGGCGCAATTAATTCATTGTCCGCTAGTTATAATTCGTCAAGCAGAACGAGAGAAATGGCCGTAGTGCAACAGAGTCTAAAAAAAACAGAAGCACACAAAGACTTTACGGCCATGCGAAATATGCATGAGCTCATACATACGCGTAGGTGTTTTGCAGAAGCGATGTTCTGATAAACCTCGGCTGACCAGAATATCGCCCGCCTCCTTTTGGGTATGGGCTGAATCTAGATAAACGCACCCCGGCATCTAAATCTATGCGACCGAGGACTTATACCTAATTCCTCTGGAATGCGATTGATAACTGATAGATAGAAAGCATTGATCTGTGATCGGCACGGCGTTATGCAAAACACACGAAGTGAAGGATCTAATGCAAGGCCCGTAGTGGCGTAGAAAATGTGAAGAATGAGAGCAGATCTAACCCCAGACCAGTATCCCGACCGTGAACTGTCTTCCAAAAGGTCAAGTTGTCGATGTCTTTTAGGACCTCAAGGCATTTTGCATACAGTGGTTCAATAATAATGCGCCCCGTCAAGGGAACTAACTCACAGACTAAATGAGGGACCCAGAAAGATTAAAAAAAGAAAAACATCAACTTGAAAAATGCGTGATGTGGGACGAGCCGAAATAAACCTGCAGAAGTGAAAGAAAGAAGAAAGCAGACACAGCGTCTACAGTAGCATCAAATCTGCCGCACACTCTTCAGTTTTTGGAAGTTTGCATGCCTTCGCCACATACCTATCTAAATTATAACCAACAATTCCCAGAACCACTTATTCTGCTGAAAACCAGCCCAACATCCATGATCCTTTCGTCTAATTGCTCAAAGCCTCATAGGCTTTCTTTGCGGCCCGTTCTCTGGCATTTTCCTCCGCCCTGTATACATAGGTCGTCTCATAATCGCGCCCATTGACATTGACGACGCAAGAGTACCAGCACTGCGGGGTTTTTGTGCTGACACCTGCGCTATTCGAGCTCGGGTGCAACGGTATATTGCCGCCACTGTGCTCGAAGACTTCGTAGACGGGGGTTGATAGCCGATTAACGTTGCATAAGGCTATGCTAGAAGTGTCAGAACAGAAAAATTCCACTGCATCATAAATAGACTACCACCTCTCCGTGGTATGGTTCGATTAGCAACGGAGACTGCAACGTAGAGAAACTGACCTTGCAAATGCGATTGCCAATACGTTCCAGTATGCGAAACCGGCATACTGATTTCATGTCAATCGAAGCTGCTAAAGAAACCTGGAGGAGGAACATAGGAATTGCCTTATAAACGTAATCCGAAGAAAGCAGAAGAACCTGCAGGTGAAACGGCAAAGAACGTTTCTACACTGGCAAGCCGTACAGAAGACCGAACGAATGAAAGCTCGGACGCACACTCCGAATCCGCGCAGCGTTGAGCTCTAGAGTGGGAGCCACGAAAAATAACCGACGGACAGGGCGGCTACTAATCGCTGTCCCAACAGGGAGGAATTAGGTCCAAAAATTGTGTGGTGGTGACGAAGCAGAGGGAAAGGAGAAGGCCCCCATATCCCATCTGCACCATCCAAACTTTAAATCCCAATGTACATGTACAACAATGACATCCCACTGGTCGAAATTGCAGCCTCAGGATCCACATGATCGACCGAACGAAGCGGATTTGTCCTTCACAGTCATGCTTTACTGCAAGGGACTTCCCTAGTCCGGATTGCAAGTCCAGACAAGTAACCCACTATCCAATATGATACAGGAAGTGCTAGATCCGGTAAGGAATAATCCAAGGATTTTTTCCGTTTACTCATATATCAATAGCCCACCTAGCAAGACTTCCAAGAACAGACAGGCTCTATCATATCCCATTACACGTCAGACCACATGTCGTAGGTTTAAAAATTGTCGGTGTTTCTCCTTCAGTTGAGTCTAGACACTGTGCGGAGTAAACCGTGCTCCCGAGCCGTCAATGCAGATAGTCGTCTTTGCAAGGCCATATAAATTGCTTCACAGAGCACAAACCAAACGTTGACGCACGCCCGAGTATTCTGTTGTAACCTTACACCTATCGATAGGAGCGGACTGGGCACGGTCGCGCATGAACCTCACCATCTAGCATGCGTTCTGCAGAAACAAGGACTCAGTCTTGTGTTGTGGATGACTCAATGCCTGTTGCGTCTCTTGGTGTTTTGATCGAGGTGTCCAAAGCTCAGGGAGTCGTGAAAGTGATGAATCGAGCAAGGCCCAGCCCTCAAGGCGTGCACAGCACTCACTCAAGGAAGTTCCTCGGACGACTCCGTCCTTCAGCAAAATCTCTACAGGATCCGACAGGGGAATAGTTGCAGCAGTGCACACGCACGCAATGGAGCCCACAGAGGATACATTATAGAAGGCAGGAATCAATCAACTAAGGCTTAGTGCTAGCCACCAAAGACGGTGGATAAGCATCTAAGTACACAGACGTAATCGATGAAATGTCGCAATCAATGATGAAACAAGGCTGCATACTACAAGCCATCTTGGTAGGTCGAAAGATCGAATACTGAGAGGACAACACAGAAATTCCCTATAATCTTGCATCAATCGAAGCGCCTGGCAACAGGGGTGAGACATCCAGAAGATGCAATGCGTGTGGTCTCGTGGTATCTTCACCTTCCTAAGGTCTGAAAAACTAGACTGCAACACCTATGACATGCACATAACCGTGTGCATATGCAGAACGATGTAAGGACGATGCAAAGATATTGCTGCCTAGAGACCCTCCAAAGTTGATACAGGATCCTTTGAATAGTTCGACATGCGGGGTGGTGTCTGCAAACAAATCCAGGGGGGGCGGGACACAATCCCTTTGGTGACCAGAAGAAATCCATGAGAAATAAGAAACAAACGGCTGAGTTTGTTTTCGGACTGCATAGCCGAGCAATCATACTTGCGGACCTCTTGGTGATGATGATTTGCACTGTGGAACTGTCCCACCACCCTGCACATAGATCAACCCCCATAGATACAGTAAACGAAACCAAGTTTGTGTGCGCCTTTACGAGCCTGAATTCGCCTCGGTGTTTACATAGCATTCGCCGTTCGCCGGCTTGTACTGTTGGTTCCCCTTTCCTCCTGTCAGAGTCGACGTGTTGTCAATCATTATTCCAGTACGATAATGGTGGGCACTAAATTTGCCAGCCCAAAATTCGACTGCAGGCGCCAACCCAGCAATATTCTAAAGCGACTGCGCCGGAAACATGATGTGGAGCTATGCTAGGGCCATGTCGTCAGCTATTCCATGGAAACAATGGCCAACGCAATGCAAACTGGACAATGGCTTTGAGCTACATCCGAAGGATTTTCTCTATCAACGTGTGTGGACTGGCCGAGCATCGACCTAACCTATAAAGCAACAGTACGAATACTATTGCGGTTGCAATATAGTAGCTACTTGTCATATCAGCAATGCAACCAATCGAAAATTGTGTCTTCGCCCACCTTACGATTAGTGTCTAGCTGTCACAAGTACTAATCCTATAGTGAGCCGAGCGACCAGTAGTGTCGAACGAATTCCCGGCTTGAAGCGGCTTTACACAATTACCGCATCGGAATAACTCGACAATGATGTGCTTCAACGTTAAAGACTGACGAAGAGACATGCAGTACGAATTGACACTGAAGTCCTCGGTACATGTTTCCAGGCGTATCGTATGTTGCAACACATCGTATCTTAGACGGCCGACACAGCGAGAATTATATCCAAAGAACTGCTCAAGAATGTAGGGTTTTTACTTCGAACCCCTTTCGCCCGTAGGACGTCGTCATGAGCACGTTTGGCCGAACATGACGATGTGAATATCGATTGACTACCCAAATCCGTTCCTAAATGAAGCTAATTGAAATTTGATGCATAGAAACTCCGTCGCCTATGCGGACAATACCCACCGAAGTTGACGTCGATTGACGCCGAAGTTCACCGTTAACCAGCGGAAACCGAACGATGCAGCATCCGTACAGGTAGTGTAGTATCCCCCAAAAGAGGAGATGAAACGAATTCCTGACAGCCTCGGTCGTCTGCGGATAAGAAAAACGTCCAACGATCGGACTCCTTCCTTTGGCATAAGGAGTACCGTAAACTGCGAAGCAACCGGAGATCGACATCCATACGGTGCCGTTGGGGTGTTCACCAACAGCAATGAAACTTATGGCTCCTTGGATTCATTAAGTTGTTCATCAAGTAGGCCGTGATGTCGTGGAGAATATATCGAACTGGGATGTCTCAAGTGGCGCTGCTGTCTACCGTATTAGCCATCCTATCTATCAATTCTACTCGGGGGATAAGCACCGGATATAAATGGCAACTGATATTGGCTTAGGCCAAATCAACTGATACTAACAGAGGGGTCAAGGAAATGGCGTTTGCACTATCGTCTGGGATGGCAAATTGTGGGTATTACCCCGCATCACCGTATGGAAAGTACTGTCACAGATGCTAGGATTTTCCAGAGCATTAAGGAAAAGAGACCATGGGTGGGCCGAGCCGAAGGTAATGGAGATTGCTTCGAGCTGCAAAAACTACGGTACCTGAGTCCAACCCTTTTTATTCTCAGTCACATCCCACCACAAAAAAACTACAATTGCGTTGCATGTCACCTATTCGCTGGCTTCCTGTTGACACGCGGCGGCAGCCCTTCGATTGTCAGAGTGCTGCCGGCAATAGTGCACAGCTCCGGATCCACGGTAAAGTGAAGCCCAATCCATCGTCTAGATGACCCACCATCTCCAATATCATCACCCATCCCACCTTCTTGTTGCTCTTTGGATGGTACGGCCTGGACGCAGCCCTATTTGCTCTAGCTGTCAGCTGTTCCTGAAAGCGTGCTGAAGACATCTGGACCCGCGTGGTGGAATACACGTGTCATGCCCCCAGAAAAGGCCTTTCAAGCTGAGGTGAACACGCCAACCTTGGCGTAAGAGTTAATAAAAGTGCTAGTAACGACTATTATGATGGAGAGTGGAAATTTTTGTGGTTGTAGACGTCGTGAGCTCTGATGGTGCTGAGCTGCTGAATGACGTATGAAATGCTGGCCTATATTTAATCCCTCGAAGAATATCGACCTTGCTTGGGGGCCGGATTTGGAGCAGTGGGGAAGAAAAGGAGGGTGCGCGTCAGAGTCAGGCTTTTGTGGTGGGTTGCCCTTTGATTTGTATGTAAAAGGTTATTTTGTATGGGAAGCTTATTTTGAGGTCAAGCACGATCTAAGGGATCGCTGCAGTCTCCATATCCCTCCCACTCCATGCTGGCGAACCACCCCTCCTCACGCGCAGATGTTTTTTTTCCTTGCCCGCGGTAGAGCACCAAAGTGGGAATAGACGCCGCAAAAGAAAATAATAGAGTAGATAACCTGGACCCTGACTTTCGTTTGTCGAAAAACTCTTTGCTGAATGCAGCAGCTGTGCATTAATAGCGGTTCCTGAACCTAAGTGGAGGGTGCAGTTTTGTGAGAATCTGAGTTTACCTAACAGCTTGCCCTGTTCAATGAGATTTCGTCCGTTCTCGTGATTGGTGTTCGCATCGTCGGGAATTTGGAGATGCATCACGACATCGGTAGATGTGTCGCGTTCGCCCATGAAAACAAAGAACTAGGGATATAGAAGACGTTAATTATTGTTGATTGATTGATTGACAGGCAGGATGAGTGTGATGGATGACGTGAGACCGCAGGAGAAAGAAGTAAACGTGCATCGTAAGCGGAAAGAATAGGAAGAATGGAGCATGTCGGTATGTAATGGAGGGTGTTCTGAGGAGGGCTATGGATGGATGGCTGCTGCCGATAAGAAAGCCCCAACAGCTGGAGCTCACGCATACGCTCAACACTGGCAAATGACGTAGGTAGGACGCTTATAACTCCGAAGCTCCACGCTTTTTACATAGTAAAAACAAACACAACACGGAGCTACAGTTTAGGAGTTGAATGAAAATTTTAAAGACGAGCAATTGAACGCTGCAGAAGTGAGAAGTTTGCCGCATCGCTTGTGCATCAGTGGCGCAGCAGACGCTTAGAACCTTGGGAATAATCGTCGGCTGTTCCAGACAGTTCTGGTGCTTTCATGAACGAATCACGGGGCTGAGCCGAGGAGTCATTGGACCTCCAGCCTGCCAAGCCATCATAGCCCCCGCCCCCCATATAAGCTCTCTCTTGCACTCTTCCTTCTCTCTTCTTCTTCATTCCGCTTCCCAACACCTACATACCCCAACCACCAAACTATCATCTCCTCAACTACTAAACTACCATCTCTTCGTCACTACAAGTCAACATGCAGATCTTTGTCAAGACCCTCACTGGCAAGACCATCACTCTCGAGGTAAGCTATTCCCTGTTCCCAACGCTGTCGCGTCGCTTAGGTGGCAACCCCGCCCTTTGCCACCTCTATCGCAGTGCAACTCAACGACGGAAACAGATCCGCAGTTGCTAACGATATTCTTAACAGGTCGAGTCCTCTGATACTATCGACAACGTTAAGTCGAAAATTCAAGATAAGGAGGGAATTCCCCCAGACCAGCAACGCTTGATCTTCGCCGGCAAGCAGCTTGAGGATGGTCGGACCTTGTCGGACTACAACATCCAGAAGGAGTCCACTCTCCATTTGGTGCTTCGTCTTCGCGGTGGAATGCAGATTTTCGTTAAGACTTGTAAGTTTTAAAAATTGAACTGGCCCCAATTCTGGTTGCTAACCTTTCCCTTTTTAGTGACTGGCAAGACTATTACCCTGGAAGTCGAATCTTCCGATACTATCGACAATGTGAAATCGAAGATCCAGGATAAGGAGGGCATTCCTCCGGATCAGCAGCGTCTTATCTTCGCTGGTAAACAGCTTGAGGATGGTCGTACCCTTTCGGATTACAACATCCAAAAGGAGTCGACTTTGCACTTGGTCCTTCGTCTCCGTGGTGGTATGCAAATTTTCGTCAAGACTCTTACCGGCAAAACGATCACTCTCGAGGTTGAATCCTCGGACACCATCGACAACGTAAAGTCGAAGATTCAAGATAAGGAGGGTATTCCTCCGGATCAGCAGCGTCTCATTTTTGCGGGCAAGCAGCTGGAAGATGGCCGCACCCTCTCCGACTATAACATCCAGAAGGAATCTACCCTTCATCTGGTGCTTCGTCTGCGTGGTGGTATGCAGATTTTCGTGAAGACGTTGACTGGCAAGACCATCACACTGGAGGTCGAATCTTCCGACACCATTGACAACGTTAAATCGAAGATCCAGGACAAAGAGGGTATTCCTCCGGACCAGCAGCGTTTGATCTTCGCTGGTAAGCAGTTGGAAGATGGGCGTACCTTGTCCGATTACAACATCCAGAAGGAGTCTACCCTTCACTTGGTGCTGCGTCTTCGTGGTGGCCAGTAGACGTCTCTGATACATGCGTGGGGTAGATATGGTGGTGATTTGAAGCTTCGAAGTATCATCGAATACGCAAATTTTGAGTATCAGATCGAGATGGGTTTCATACACCTGGTGTTTTCTTTTTGTTTGGGTCTGTTTGGGATTGGGTTGCTTCCGGTGTTTCTTGATTGTTCGCTTTTTTTCTATGTAAATTATTCGCTTAGCTAGCGGATTTGCAATTACAGGCCTCGAGAAATCATCCTCGAAATGCACTACATCAATTTACTCATCCTTCTCGCTGCGACTGTATTGCATGTGTGCCATCTGAAAAGGAGTCTGTTGAATGAATGGCATTGGGCTAGTGCGGCTCTAGTGTAAATCTTGTGCAGTGTTACGGCCATCGTAAAAGCAGCCTGCCCCCCACTCTCGTTTTCTCAGTAACATTTCCTCCTTCATTCCTCCTTTCCTCGCAAAACGCGCAATGGCCACCAGTACCCTCTTCCTTTCCGACAGTAGTCAAATCACTACTGTCTCTCCAATCCCAAACATAACAGGCCTCTCCTTCTTTTCACACCTTCACCCTCCAACCCGCCAACACTATTCAAAATGGACTGTCTCTCTCACCTCCTCGTTCGCCTCTCCGCCCTCCCTCTCAACAGATGTTCTTACAATTACCGATGCCGTCACCTCCGATGGCTCTCCTCATCCTGATCCCGTGTTTGTTCTCTACGCTACTTTGAGTTGGTACTTTCATCTACCCACACCCACACACCCTCCCACACAACCTGGCGCGCCTCAAAAGGAGTGGGCAGTGAACCTTGACCGCTCGGGACTGTTTGCTCGGGAGGAGGCCCTAGCTGCAGCGGAACAAGCGGGATTGATATTATTGTTTGAAAGTACGCTCCCGGACGGGTCCTTGCTCCCGCGAGCAATGAAGCGCGCATTCTGGCAGATCTCATACCCGTTTATGAAGCTCCCCTCGCCAGTTGTATACACCGTTTCCGAGGGCGTACGCCATCCGATTCGTCCTCGCCCCGCGCGAAACCTCTACCGTCGCCACGTACCCAGCCTCAACGCGATCCTGACGTTCCGTCTCGCTAGACTCGATGATGCGCCGTTGGTTAATAGGTGGATGAATATGCCGCGCGTGTCTGCGTTTTGGGGGGAGTCTGGCCCGGTCGCGAAGACGGCGGATTTCCTTCGGAGAGGTTTAGAGAAGCGGCATAGTTTCCCCGTCATTGGTAGCTGGGAGGATGTTGTGGTGCGGGATGGCCGCGTCGTCGAGAGCGGTAAGGAAGAGCCGTTTGGATACTTTGAGGTGTATTGGGTGAAGGAGGATCCGCTCGGACGCTACTGTGACGCCCAGGATTGGGAGAGGGGGTTGCATGTGCTTGTTGGAGAAGAGAGATTCAGGGGGTCGCAAAGAGTCAGAGGATGGTTGGGTGGGTTGTGCCATTACTGCTTTTGCGACGACCCAAGAACTATGAGGGTTTCATTAGAGCCTAGGGTGGATAATGAAAGGTGAGTACGAGCGAAGGCTCAACACTGAGTGGACGGGGGCATCGTGGTTAACATCGTTAGTAGGTTCATACAGTACCTTCAGCAAGAAGGGTTTTATAGAGAGAAGGAGGTGGCGTTCCCACACAAGCAGGCGGTATTGATGAGGTTGACTCGTGAGGCGTGGGAAGGCCCTTCTGCTTGAGCTCAAAATGTTTCCTACTTGTTGACTTTTGTTGGGTGGAGGATTGATGTGTATTTTTACGGCGTTGTTGGTGGGCGGAAAAGTCGTACTTGTATTTGCTAAGGTATCGGATGCCCGTCTGTGAATATCCATGATGCAGAAGCAAGGCAAGCGATGGCACAGTTCACCATTTCTAGATATTTGAATTATATAGCTAATAAATACGAATAGACTTAACGCAGCCCTTTCGTGCTATGGTGAAACCCTCCAGGTACCCATCCCCACCCGGCATTTAAACCTCATTCGATCTTATCTATGTGGAAGTATCTACAATAACTCGATCGTCTATTGGCTTCAAGTTCTTCCTTGGATTATCAGCCAGGTAGTCTTAGGCTGTCCTAAGACATTTCCTGCGTCATTAAGGTTAGTCCCCATTGAGAGCACAATTTCAAGGGGGATAAGCAACAATTCTATATCTTAGCAGCGCTCACCCCCATAGATATGTCAAAGACACAGCATGCGAACGAACTACGGGCACAATTATACTATTCAAGGAGATTTGATAAAGAAATCCAATTGTCATTCCTAGTTTTGGCATGATCACAGCATGTATATACGACACTCCTGCACCATCTAACTTCAAAAGTGGATATCAGTTCCCAGGTCACACATAAAACCATAGGAAAGATAACATGCCCACTTCATCGATATCACCGTAACGGAATAAACTCCGAGACCAGGAATAAACAGTACTGAAACATATGTAGTCTCATGTGCCACACTCCGAGACTAGAGCATATACCCCTCGAGGTATTAAACATTGCTTAGAAATCTCTGCACAATTGTCAAAAGAGACGCCATATCTTAAAAATGTCTAACAGCACATACAAAAGATTCGCCCTAACCCATAACCAGAGTGAGAACCCATGTCCCTCACCCAATTCAACACCAGACACCACCCCGCTATAACAACAACCTCAGCTCCTTTTCACACTCCTCCCTCGTCTTCATCGACACACTAGAAGCCTTCACAACCTCCTCCACTGCCCCTGTCTGTCCCGCAAAAACGGAAACGTTATACACCCTCTCGAACCCCTTCAACAAGTGCGGCTGCATCGAAAGATGCGCTCGCATCATTGCTAGCATGACAGATGTGTTGATTCTATCCTCTTTTAACACTATCCGGGGGGTGGCTAGGGGGACTTACTCGTTATGTTTCCACAACCGAAGCGTGCTTAGGACAGCATGGTACGATCCCGTTCCAGCGTGCTGCTGGATAAGTCCCAGCCAGATTTCCGGTGGGGAGAGAGGTTGAGGTTTAGGACTTGGAGACCGCGGGGATGGGCGGAGGAAGACGGAGCTGTCGACGGGGCAAGGGGCGTCAGGGAGGTGCAGGTGCGGGAAGAACGCGGGGAGTGCTGGGAGCTTGGGCGGGGGCATTTCGTCGTAAAGTGTTCTGGAGGGTGAAGTTATGAGTTCTTCGATGTTGTTGTCCTGTGGCTTCAGGAAAGTTAGCCAGACACCAGGGTGGAGAGATAGTTTTCGACTCGCCGTTACGACTTCGACGTCGTCGAGTGTCTGTAATGGGACCTCTTCGTCCGGGAAGGAGAGTTCGGATAGACTATCGTCGTCATCGTTGTCATCCCAGAGCGGATATGCATGTGTTAAGGTCTCGTCGGAGTCGTCGCTCTGGGTCGTTTTGGATGCTGAGGCCTCCTGGGCGGGCGCTGTAGAGCAGAGTTCGAGGGGTGTGGCAAGAGTAATATTGTCCGTTGGAATGGCTCCAGCGTCAGGCGCCGCGAGGGGGTGTTTCGTTGGAGTACAGGCATCGATCGGAGTTGCGTAGGAGGCACCGGAGCGGGTGGTACGGATATTGGGATTGGGATCCATTGGTGCAATTCGATGGTGGATGGGGTGAGCGAAGTGGAGCTATATCGGGGGTATAGATGAGATAAATCCCAGGTAGTAAGACTTAGCTTGACAGGCAAAAGATGTTGATATAGTAGGCAAATGAAGCAGGGCGAATGGGTGTAACAAGCTAGATGAGAGGCAGGAGGGGAGTGATGGGTTATGTTCTCAGCCCTCCATCTTACATCAATCTCATGCCTGGCACCTTCTGAAGTTCACCCCGGGTCGAATCTTGATTCCACACACAGAAAGAATTGCCCTTTTGGTCCCATTTGTATTATCGATAATCCAACATATATTAATTTACAGTCCCACGTTCTTCATATCCTCACTTCGCAACTGCTCCCCACCACCCCAATCCTGCAACACCTCCAATTATAATCGCGGCCGGCGGAGGAACCGCATACCACTCAACCATTGTATACGTTGACGCCGCAACCACCAACCACCACGGTTCCTTCGCTAGACTGATGCCCCTGTTCTCCTCGGAGGTTAAGTACCCAATCTCCCACAACCGATACACCGCCGTAAACACCAGCCCTACTGCGGTTGCATTTACACCTCTCAGCAAGCTCACAACCTCTCTGCGTTTCCTGGCCACTGCCCAAATACTCTGGAATCCCACCGCCAATGTGATGCCAGGGAAGAAGATGCCAATGAACCCAAGCACAGACCCCAGCACAGTTAAGGAACTATTTGCGAGCGCCAACCCGCCAAGGTAGACGGCAAAATTGAAGTTGGGCCCAGGGAATGCCTGGATCAGCGCAAGACCGAGAAGGAAGTCACGCGGCGAAACCCAGCCTGGTTCGACAACGTATTCGCGAAGCAGTGGAATCACAACTGGACCTCCTCCGAAAATGACGGTACCCGCAAGGTACATGCTGTTGAAGACGGATAGCGGCAGAGGAGCATCCTTGAGAACTCCACGGATTGTCATGAGCGTAATGAAGGAGGCGAAGAAGAGCACGATGATCAGGACTCCCGCTTTCACGGTGATCCCACGGTGTTGCGGCGCTATCGCTGGCTGGAACCGCTCTTGCTCCATGAATGCGGAGGAGTTGACGGAGTTATGTGAAGCTACAGACGGAGCGCCAGATCGTCGTTGGGCTCCGGCTGCGGCATCATCTCCAGCTTGGTCTACTGGCACGGAAACATTCTCCTCGACCACTCGCTCCTCGCTCCTCCTCCTTCCCCTCTTCAAGCTCACCTTCACCATGCTCACCTTCTCCCTCGCCCAGCAATCCCACCCTGATGTTGCCGCACCCCCAATTACCATCAACAGCGGAAAGTACCACAGCGCATTATAACACAGCCCCGCACCGCCTCCCAGCAATACCAGAGCTCTCGTAAGCTTATCGGTAATCGCCTTTTTTGCAAGCTGTACAGCAGCCAATGCAATGATTCCAACTGTCGCTGAGTTCAAACCCGACAGTAGCGCATAAACCGGTTCCGGCAATCTCTCCCCAACCCTTTGAATCCCGAGTGCAAGCCCAAACATTCCCAGCGCACCAGGGAGCGACCACATCTGCCAATTCATCAGTACAACTCAGCTCCAACCCCGCCCCACTGAAATATGTAAAACCGGCGAGACATACAATGAACACAAAAACCGCGGGAAGGAAGCCAGCGTGGATCATTGCGATACAAAACACCATCTTTGTAGAAGCAGGTCCCGGCAGCGCCTGACAGACGGCGAACAGTTCCTGGTACGTCTGCTCATCGATCCATGGCGTCTTTCCCATGCCATCGACAAAACGCCGATGCAAGATCTGGAAATGAACCGGAGGCCCTCCAAACGACGTAAACCCTAGGTCCCATGTCCGCATGAAGACATCGCGGAAACGCTGGAACAGCTTCGTATCACTGGCAGCAGAATAGAGGGCGTTGACCGACATCGTGTCGTGCTGTTGGGGGCGAGTAAGGAGGACACATTTAGATGCTAATATAGGTATGCAGGCAGGTATGCAGGCGGTTACGCGGGGGTGGATGACGGAATTGCTGCGCGAATGAGGTGGTTGAGGTCTGCACGTTTTCGCTTGCAGGGATGAGCTTTTTTCTTTGACAGGGTTCGGGAAGTTCGGCTTTTTCCCTTTGACACCTTGAGGGAACTGACCTGCCCAATCATCACTATCAATTGTGAAGATCTGCAAGAGCCAAGAGTGAGAATCTTCATTTAATTACCGAAGACTGGCTTTTGGAGCTTGCTGTTAGAATGAGTCGACAATGCAGTAGGGGTATTCAAAGTTACATATTATGGATCGAGATTGTGAAAAATTACAAAGGCTATTTTCTGCTCCAAAAAATCATGATTGAGTACCCTCCATATTCGACACATATTCTACACGTACGAACACGTACATCTTCCAAATTTAATATGCACTGAAGCCCTAACTCTTTAACGTCCAAGTTTCAGCCCCGGTAGCTGTGAGAAACCATGACGATTGACGTGCAGAATCAGCATTCTCTTGCATTTCGAGTGTGTGTAGTACAAAATGAGTTTGTCTTTTAGTGCTAATTCTCGGCATAGCCAGTGCCAAAATGGCTAATGATGCAGTGATGATGAGCGCTGTAGTTTTGAAGGCTGGTCGTCATAGAGTTTAGTCATATTTCATTTGAGCATCAATCACATGATCATGATATTCGTTGACGCATATTAGGCCTCACGATTCTGTACCGATTCACAGTTTAAAGAGGGAAGGTCCTCTTTAAAATTATATGTACGTATATGTACATACTAGGAATGTAGCGGCTTCGCCGCCCCCTTCGGTAAAAAAGAATCCTAAACCCCAAAACCCATGAAATCCAGCCAGCTCTCAGCCGGTTCACATTACGTCCAGCCAGCCGAGAGCCAGCCCATCAAGATTGCGTCCAGCCAGCGCAGAGTTAGCCCGTCCAGATTACGTCCAGCCAGCCGAGAGCCAGCCCGTACAGCCAGCCAAGAGCTAGCCCGTCCAGATTGCGTCCAGCCAGCTGAGAGCCAGCCTGTGCAGATCGCATCCAGCTAGCCAAGAACCATCTCAGAGTGAGTATGTCAGCGTTGTCTAGATCAGCTCCAGCCGGCCAAAAGTCAGCCCGTCCACATCATATTAAGTTGACCAAGAGCCAGCCTATCTTGACCATGTCCAGCCAGCAGAGAGCTAGCCCGTCCACCCGTCTCGATCGTCTCCAGAAATTCGAGAGCCAGCCCGTCTAGATTACGTTCAGATCACGTCCAGCCAGCCGAACCCGTTCAAATTGTATCCAGCCAGTAGAGTGCAAGCCCGTCTCGATCGGCTCCAGACATTCGAGAGCCAGCCTGTCCAGATCGCGTCCAACTACCAGAGGGCGAGCCCGTCCAGATCATATCTAGCCAGCCGGGAGCCAGCCGGTCCAGATCGCATCCAGCCAACGCGTCTAGATTGTTTCCAGCAAGTTGAGAGCCAGCCCACCCAGATTGCGTCTAGCCAGCTCGGATTGCTGACCAATAGCTGTTGTGAGAGCCACACTCAAGCAAAGCGCCACAGTTCACTAATCATGACTGAAAAGGACCATCTGCCAACCAATGAGCATTCTGTAATTTGCCACAGTAAGATGGTACGTACCACCATCAACCAATGAGAATGCTTCGAGCCGACAAACCATGTGTATATATTATAGATAGTGGTGCGGCGTCCATATTTGCAGAATCCGTAGATCTCTATTCCTCGTTCCATATATGCATCCATAATCTCTTAGTCTGAATACCCCTAGTGCATCTAGTCTGCGTTATCACTATGTCCCCATATCGTTTGGGGGAATATGGCACAGAATCTTACCTGGTGTTTCGCCAAGGTTTTTAGTTGCTGAGAACGCTTTGCGTTCGGCACAACCTGTGGCTGTGACGGTCGCTTCGCTCCCTCTTTATAGGCTACGCCCCTCCTTCAGCTCCCCCCCCCAAATACAATCCCTCTCAGTCTAGAAGACAGCTCCAACTCAAACCTCTGTTGCGCCAATGGTCCTTCTCGAATTTCTTTCATCATATCCGTCCTCGGCGGGAAATCATGCTCGAACACCGGCTCCCCCAATGATTCCACCAGTCCGGTCTGAACTGGTCTGAACTGGACTACGACACGATTTTTTTGCAGTACTGGTCCGGTCCGGACTGGTCCACCCCCGGACTGGTTTACTGGAATCATTGGGCTCCCCTGCTCCTCTCATATTTGCTAGGACCGACTGCTTAAAATGCCATCGAAGAAAGGTGGTCCGACACAGGATGGGGATATGCTGGATCGTGGCACACGGGATCGAGAGTACGGCCATCGTAACTAAAGTTATCGACACTAAACACAGTGGTTTTGTAGTTGTCCTTTACCAGTCAGCGTAATTAGCGAATGTTGGGGAAGAACTCACATCCGGATCCACCGAAACCAATTATTAATCAAACAGGCGATGAACACCTGCCTCAAGGAGGACCCATTATGCAAGGAGTTGATTTGAGACTTCAACCGTGTCGTCCATGTCTGTGATCCAACGACTGTAATTGAACTGAATTCAGTGACTTTCTTCCCCGAACGGAAAGATATGTGCTGCCTCAAAAGCAGTCCAATCGTATGGGACCATCCTATTCACAACATCTGAAATGACACATCGACCGTCGCGAGCGCGAATCCCAGTACGAAAGGCATTTTCCCGGCCGGACACACTGTGCGAAATGATGCGGTCAACCCACAGTTCGTCACTGATTTGAATTTCACCTTACCAATTAGCACATTCACACAGACACGGTACACAGTTTACCTTCTTCACAGCTGACCATTCTGTACTAGGCCTCCCAGGACGACATCTGGATTGGCTTCGTCAAAGAAGCGGACGTTGCAAAAATGAGAACGATGCCCGGACAACACATAAAGGTTGAGTGAACTCCGTCTGTCGTCTGTGCTGTCTCCGTCTATCGAATGGTGGGGTTGAAGGACTTCGTCCCTTCACACCAAAGAGAAGGTGCGCGCCTCTCTATGCGTGCCAACGCCTACTTAATCCCTACAGTCCTATCGTTCCGCCAAGCCTAGCTTGCAGCGTTCCGGACTGATCCCTGCATCTGGAACGTTCTGAGAATTACTTCCAGCGTTCCTCGAGCGCTTCTGGTCAGGGCGAATCACTCGCCGCTTGGATTGATAATTGGGGTGTGGAGGATAGGGGAGCTACCGGGCCAAAGGTTAGACATTCTTATTAATATTTACTTCCAGGAACCACCGTATATTAGGCTTAGTCCAGAGAGTCGATACCAGAGGTGAAGCGCAACCAACACAATTGTCTTTAGTGTCGTCGTACGCCGCGGTAGCCGCGGCAAGAAGAAAATAACACAGGATTGGCTACTGATGCGCCGGATTCTTGCTTGACGTACAGGTGCAAAGCTGTCTCGCAAACCCTAACCCGACACGAAGCTGATTCTGTACTGACAGATGAGGTTCAAACATCTCCTGTCATCAGAACTTTAGTCCGAAGCTTGGGGTTGTCATTCAGAGCTCTTTCACCAATGAAATAGTTTAGTCATTATGGAATCCAGGTGCAATGTAGCCTTCCAAAGTCTGCCCTACACTGCACACCCTCCTCATCTCACTTAGCATTACGGTAATAAACTGAAATGCAGCTGCCAAAGCGAGCCCCCGGATGGTAGCCAATATGCAAATCAGTATCTGGGTCATAAAGCTACCTTACCGAGAGATGAACAACAAATGTCACCGGTCACCGACTGCACTGATATGTAGCTCTGGGAATGTCATATGAGGTCAGCTCGCTAGCAAAGAGATACGACCATCTTTACCATCGTATTATATAGTTGTTATAGATAAGGCTATCTTCGCAGAAGTGACGGTTTGAGAGATCGTCAAACTCTACAGCGGGTTCCCTTTATCTTCATGTTCTCACCCGCCCCATCCACACGCGACATTCCATCTTGGTCCGTTCTCTCATTTGGCCCTCGCTTACAGACAAAAACCGGTCATTTCAGGCAGCTGTTCGCCGTTCAACTCTCGGTACAGTACTCCGGGGATGTTGTGTCACCAACTCTCACCCGTCCGCGAGATAACCAACGTCATTCAATTTCGGCCCAGTTCCAGAAATCGTCATTTAGCACCGTCAGAACACAAATTCGGCCAACTTGAGGCATCCGTCCGAGCCTCACCCATTGTTGGTGCAGTATCACAATGAGACTTTGTTGAAACCCTTGGCCAAAATTCCCCAATCTCCTCGCACAGACCTTCTCAGCCGCACACACAGTAAACCAGTCGACGCCCCTCCGGACCATCCGTCCTGTCATCCTTCCAAGACTTTTTGCCCCGCTGACGCGCGGGTGATCCCTTAGACAAATATCTGAAGTAGCTACATCACCGTCAAACCAGTATTAAATTGTGTTGGCAGGCCGTAATGCCGAAGCAGTGGAATTAGTGAAGTTGGTATATGTGGTGGTGCATTAAAACAATCTTTCGCTTGAGTGTCCACTGTTACAATAGTTGTCAGTGTGATTGCTGCACACAGGCCACCCAATGAGTCAATGACACAAGGAAGAACTTGTACTTAGATATCTAGTATACGAGGGGGAACACACGGTTGCACCAGGTTCTAGTGACATACAGAAGAGAATGACACTGAACATCGAAACAACTCTCAGCACATTCATCAGGAGCACGGAAGCCTGTCGCTAGCCTATGAAAACTGTTTTGACTGTACAACTAAATAGCTCTCTGGCAGAATCTACTGGATGTACTATTACTCCTGAAGAAGCAATCGTAGATAGCATGCTGAGTTAATTCCTGCTATCACATCTTCACCAGCTCGCGAGCACATGCACACCTAACACTAAAGTATGTTATGTATCGTACAAAATCATAGTAAGATGCATTGCACAATGACAATAACTCATGTGCATTGTGAAGTTATACCACAATGCTCCCTAGGCCTCTCGCACTTCAGCGTAATAAAAAGTCTTAGAAGGATGTCAAGATGGATGGTCCGGAGGGGCGTCGAAACCAGTGAGGCGACTTATCATTTGGGCTGGTAATCGTGCGGCCTTAAACCTGGATTGACATGGTAACCACGGCCCCCAACATGGTCTGGTCTTCTGATCTGGGCTTTAATCACGACCTCTATGACAGTATTGACGTTCTTACAGTTTCATCGTTCGCTATGGAACTAGGATTCCATTCTATAGAGGATTGCACGTTATATGTTTCATGTTCCAATAGAATTGTTTTTTTGGTTCTCCTTTTTAGGGCTAAGTTACGAGTGGTCAATATCCCTCAACCAGACGACATCTAGATCTAAGAGCGTCCTGCGCGTTTCATTGGGAACAAAGAGACCCTGTCGAAAGATGAAACCTCACAACCCAAGATATTCTCTATCACTCATACCACAGGAAATGCTCAAAAATAAACCACGATTCAGCACCAGCTACGCCATCTCACCGAAACCCCAAAAACATATTGATGAAACAAAGAAAATGAAAGAGCTCAGCCAAAGCCGCTATAAATCAACCACCATCACTACTTCTCCATCACACTATGCAGTATAAGGACCCTGCTGTCCATAAACCGGCACATTGTTCATCTCATGTGTTGATTTCGCCTCCACCTGAACGGGCACACCGGCTGCCTGGTTGTTCTCCCTGGATGCCCTGCGGTATCGGTGCAATGCAATCGAGTAGGTAACCAGTATAACAAAGTACATAAACCTATTTTATCACCAATGTCAGTGGGAAATTCAAAACAGTCCGGCACAGGGAGGTACTCACCAGATCAGAGCCCCAAGTGCAGCTGCAGCAGCAATACATCTCCACGCCGCCATCTGTGCCTGAAGGTTGTATTTGCCGGGGTAACTACTGCTGCCCCTGAGGAGATCGTAATAGTCATTGGTATAGTCTGAGCTGGTATACGTATAGTCACTCGACGAGTCCTTCTTGGGAAACGCATCACGGCGGTAGTAGCGGCTAAGTGCATTCACCGAAACGTCTTTGATGGCAGCCCAGGCGGCGAGAGCGCCCCACGCCGAGATCCAGAAGATGACACCGAAGACATCGAGGAGGAGGACGACATAGCGCTGCCAGATGTTTATGAACATCGTCTCGGCTATGAGGATGTATCCGATGCCCACAAGGGAGTAGATGGAGCAGAAAATGGCGTAGCCAAATGAGCCGTTCATGAAGAAGTTGGCGAGCTGGGACATGGCGAACGCAGTGAGCCCGAGGACAATCACTGACAGCACGAGCTGGGCAATCCTGAGGAAGAATAGGAACCGCGGCTGGGGGACAAAGTGGGGTGCTTCGGGGGATCCCATTGTGAAGTTGTGGAGAGAGAGACTCGTAGTAGGATAGACAATGAACGAAAATGGCGAGTTGGACGGTGTTTGATGGAGCCTTGATCTGATGTGGTAGCTGTACGCCCGTGGGGAGAGAGAGGTGCTTTATAGCCCCATCTGCATCTGGATTGACTGCCACACCGAGTGGGTTTCATCGTGTCAACCTCGTGCTCGAGTTGGTGTACATGTTGGTATCCGTACTGGCGGTACACCAAACTCTGGCCAGGGAAATTCCTATGGCTACCTACTTTACGCCTGTTGCCTCGTAGTCCAATCAGGCAATGATCTGAGACTAGCTAGTTTAGACTCGCCAACCGCAGCTTCTAGGTACTATGCAGGTACGGATGCTGACACGACATCAGATTGGTGGTGGCATAAGATCAGGACCCGACTCAATCTTCTTTCGTGCCCAGATTTCTAGCTCGGCTAGAGATTTATTTTCGCAGTCTGGGTACGAGATAAGACTCAATCTCGCACTGGCTTGGTGCTGTGTAACAGTATCCCTCGACATATATCGGGTTGCAACAGATAGAGTTTGGAAAGAAGTTCCAGAGCATTGCTTTCTACCCTTCTTCCCCTTGGTTTGCTTTTGGTTTGTAGAGTAGGAAGTGAATTCAAGCAACAGACAGAGATACTGTCGATCTCCCCATTCCCAAAAGCATCGATATCTCAAACATAACCCCTTTCCACCCACGAGGGCAAATACGAGCCAACCATCGATGGGGTATGCAGTTGGGGCAGATTACCCGTATGCCAAAAATAAGAAACACCACTACCGCACGGTGCGACTATGTGGAACTCGAAGAGTAAGGGTTCCTAGATTCAAGCTGATTCTAAATCCGTACCTCTGACTGGCTGCTGTGTTTTCAACCCTATTACACCGCAGCGTTTAGAGGGGGATTTCCTCGCTTGTTTTTAACGTTAATCGACTTTGTGCGATGCATGAGGTCACACGGGTCTGTACCCTTTTGTGGCTGAATAGGAGAGTGTAACAGCACGCGATGTAAGAGTGTGGTTCTTATGGAATTCTTCTGTTGAACGGCGCAGAGCTTTCATTGCGGCTATTTTCAGTGAGGAGAAAGAGGCGAACGAGGAGAGAATGGTTTTAGCGTGATAGGGGAGCTGGTAAGGGGGATGGCTTGAGGGGAGAAAGTACTCCGGATGTATCTACGTACCACGCACCCACCGTAAAGTCTAGATGCACAGTGGTGTGGCACAGTGACTTTGCCATTGGACCATGCATTGTACCACGTACTTCCCCACTACTTACACCCTTGTATGTGTGTAACCATTTTGAATAACTTCAGCGTGTAAAAAGTAGAGAAGTGCGAGACCGTGTAGACTTTGAACGGCAGATCCCCTCTTTTAAGCCATCGACATTAAAGCCTCGCCATTCATTCACTCTGTCTCTTGCAGATTGACCATTTAGCAAACGCCAATATCAGGCAAGATAGAGATGATTGATATAACCAGTCAAGTCTGCCTTTCAAAAAGCCCCACACGGTTAAGTTTCATATAGGGTCCGGAAAAAGCAAGGAATTACCCAACAAGTAATTGTTGTAGGCAAACTCAGCCCCGGATTTGGGGCTACACAAGGAGGATACGGAAGCTTATTTGCGGCGCTTGGACTTGTACCTTTTGACTCACTATGAACTAGGTATAATTATGGAATTTATAGTGGTATACCTCTCAGGATGGGGTTTATAGTTGCAATGTACCTTTAGCCGCAGACCAAACGAATGGGTCAATGCCGCAGAGATTTCAAAAGTGGAATTTGTATTCTTACCGCTGAGGCCTACATAAACACTCATCCGCATTGCATCACAAAGGTGCGGGTTGTCACGGGCGAATAACTGCCTTAGTTTGAAAGGTAAGGCAGGGCCTTCCATCACCATGAATCGTACCATATCTGTACCAATACTACTATTCCAGACAGGGCAGTCCGATCCAGAGTCTGGCGACTTGGATGGAAATCTGGTTCAAATTCTTTCATGCATGCATGCCGCCTGACTTCTACTTGGTGTGCGAGCTCGCTAAAAAGCACAATGTACGACTAAAGGGATTCCGACCTCAAGATATGGATGAAAAGAGGTCATGGACATCAGACAATATCGACGCCTTCACATATACATAGGAATTTCCGTACCGCTCTGCCATTGGCGGTGTCCGTGCGGCTGAAGTCGTTAAAAGAAAGTGTGCAGGGACCAGGCACTCCATAGAACAATGAAACTGAGGGGTTAATCGATCGATGAAACTCGTGGAGTGATGCCCCTGCGGAGACAACCATGGTGATGGTGTGGATCCTTTCCGTGGGTATTTTGCAATAATTAGTAATCGTCCTTTAGGGAATGAACCAGATGTCGTAATGGATGCTTTTGACGGACAAGTGGACAGCGGACAGGTGATGTCATTCTGATGCACCACAGACAAAGTTTGGGCATCTTCAGTCAGTCCGTGCGTTTTCTTCCGATCATGACAAACGTGCACACCCTCTCTGAATTCAATTCTTCCTCGTCCAACGAGAATACTTCGCGCGCGGACCCCGGAACGCTCTTGACGCTGCTTAGCGCTAGACGTCCAATGTCCAATGTCCAATATGAGGTATATTAGCCCTCCAGAAATCTAGAGTCCTCCATTGCTCACTCTCGAATCTCGAGCACCCATTGTCTGGCGGCGCACTTTCGAGTTATGAGGGAAAGATGTTGTTTCTCTGGTGAACACGAATCTCGTGCCACGCAAGAGAGCCGGCAATGAGTGACAACGTCCACGGGTGGGTGGTCACTCTACAAGCGACTCTGAATCTTCAAAAATCACTGCTGGATGTATCGTTAGGATTTGTACATTTAACTGAACGTCGCCAATGTTCTTTTTTGAAGTAGTTGCCCTGTAATTTCCTCTGGAACGCCGTTCGCTGGAACTTTTCTGGAGTGCATGGACGTCTCGTATAGCCTCGTATACATGCAGGGGAACCACGTTGGCTACGCAAAAGCAAAGACCAAGTGATGATCTGCGCATCTCACAGATCATCACCCGTCGCAAGCTACCCCTGCCATCTGACATCTGACATCTGACGCTACCTCGGACCACTTCGATCCAACCCCAACCCGCATCGCCGCCCCAGCAACACAATGGAGGCCACAATCCGCACCTTCTTCCGCAGCCCCTACTTTGCCGTCGTAGGTGCGTCCACAGACCCCTCCAAGTTCGGCCACAAAGGTGCGCAAACCCACTCCCCGCTCCCCTCCTGCACTGACGTCATTCCGGTAGTCTTCGCCTGGTACCTCTCGCACTCTCTCCCCGCAACACCGATAAACCCATCCCCCAAGACCCCAGCCGTGCTCTCAATCCCAACTATCCCCTCCATCCGCGCGCTTCCAAAGCCGCAGGAAACGAGTGTCTCCATCATCACGCCGCCCGGAGTCACCCTCTCGGTGTTGAAGGATGCGGCTGATGTCGGCGTGAAGCGCGTTTGGATGCAGCCTGGTGCGTGGGATGATGAGTGTGTGCGCTTTGCGAAGGAGCAAGGGTTGGAGGCCGTGGTTTATGGGCATGAGGATGAGCTCGGGTATGAAGGCGCTTGTGTTCTTGTGCATGGAGAGAAGGGGATGAAGGGTGCTGCGAGTGATAAGAGGGGGAGATTGTAGGGAGGAGGAAGCTAGGGTTGGGTGTGGAGATGTCACTTGGGTAGGGAGATTGGTATTCTGGAGTCAAAATAACAGAATTTTTGATGGTTGATGGGATTCGTTGCGGTGGTGAGGTACTCGGAACCTATTGTTGGGTTGCTTATGGCTTATGGAGGTGTCGCCCGATGCATTCGCTGGTTCTGGGCGGTTTACTACCCGGTATTTTTGGGTTTTAGGGTGTCTAGCTCGATATACCGGAAGAACATTCCAGTTCTGAAAAGTATCTTACAACAATACCTTCTCGTGGATAGGACAAAAAACAAAACAATTGATTGAACATTACTAAGTAGCTGCAGGTTTCCAACCTGCGTGCCTGACGATTATAACGCTTTGAGGTTTGAACTTGTGCCTTGACGCTTAGAGCGCCACGAGGTTTCGAGCCCCGGTGTTTACAGCACCTGATGTTTACAGCATCTGGCTAGGCGTTTAATCGCGTCATGAGGGTTCGAACCTGTACCCTTTGACGTTTAGAGCGCCCTGAGGTTTTGAACTTGGTGTTTGTAGCACCATCTAAGCCAAGTAATCAGTTATTGTACATGCAATGTTTTCTACCATCCTGTATCGAATTCAAGCCAGGACCTCAAGTCAAAAGAGAGCACCGCGGGTTTCAAACCTTGGCCTGGCAGCTTTATAACGCCATAAGATTTTAAACCCTAGTGTTTACAGCACCTAACCAGGCGTTTATAACGCCTTGAGGGCTTCAACCCGTGCCTCGGCGTTCAGAACGTCGTGGGGTTTCGAACCCTGGTGTTTACAGCTCCCGGTGTTTGTAGCACCAGCTAAGCCAGGCGATTGGTTTTTGATATACGCGACGGTTTCCGCCATCCTGTATAGGACCTAAGCTAGGATTTCATGGCAAAGGCAGGGTCCCAGCAAAAGAGTGAGCGCTGTAAGGTTTGAACCTGTGGCCTGGCGTTTATAACACCTGATGTTTATAGCACCATGCTCTGCTAGCTAAGCTAGCGATTAACTCTTATCATTCGATTATCTTGGAGGTCAGATGTAGTGTAATGCCGTTTTCTTACAGTTGCAGGAGAAAATTAGCCTTGATGCCTGTAAACGCCTTTACTGCAGTATGAGCAAGACTGTATTAAATCTTCACGTGCACCGGTTTCTAGTGCTCTAGCATGGTCGCATACTGGTTCCGGAGCTCGTGAACCAGACAAAGTTTGTGAACGGGTAAAGTTCGCTTATCAGTTGGAACATATACAACTGAGCGTATAGTTTAGCTGGTGTTAGAAGCACTAGGTACCGGTGTTGTAAACGCTGAGGGTTCGAAACCTACAGGGCTTAATTGGTGCCTTAAACAGACTATGTTGCAGGCTTCAACCTTGCAGAGAACATGATACCAGAAACACTAGGTGATGTAAACACTGGGTGTAGGTTCGGAATTCGCAGTGCTGTAAATACTGAGGCAGCAAGCTCGAAACCCGCAGGACTCATGGGTGTGGGTTTGAAACCAGCGGTGCTATAAACACTCATCTCAGGCTCCAAACCTACGAGTGGCACTCTTTGATATTCTTTTGCCTAGTCGTAATCGCTCAATTCCACCAAAATGAATGATGGTATGGGCTTTACGCAGAAGTCACATACAAAGAAGCTTTACAAGACCACATATACAACAACTAAGTGGTTAGCTCAGCTGGTGCTAGAAACACCAGGCGTTGTAAACGCTGGATGCGAGTTCAAACCCTGCAGTGATCAATGGGTGCTGTAAACACTAAAAGCTCGCAGACTTAAAATTTGCAGAGATCACTCTTTTGCCTTTTTCTCCGGCCGCAACCTAATTCCACCTATGGGCATTACTCGGAAGCTACATAGTAGGAAGCTTTCCATGACCACGGCTGAAATCAACGCATATACAACAACTGAGTGCATAGCTTGGCTGGTGTTAGAAACACCAGATGTTGTAACTTGTAAGAACTGAATGTGGGTTCAAAAGCTGCAGTGTTCAATTGGATTGTTATTGTAAACGCCAAGATCGGATTACTCTTGTTTTGTACTGTCGTAAACCCCGTCGGGCGGCGTTTCAAAACGGGCACACTAATAGATGATCTGGAAACCGGTGGACAAACTTTGCGGTGGTTTTGACTATGTCATAAGTCTTTGCAACTGGTGCCATGGGTGACTAAGATCGCGAACGAGCACACAGGTTATCTATCATACTGAACATATGCGATGATTTCTATCATCCTATACGGACCTATACAAGAATCCCAAGGTAAAAAGAGTGAGTACTGCAAGTTTTGAACCTCTGGCCTGGCGTTTATAGCGCCTAGTGTTTATAGCACCATGCTCTACTAGCTAAGTTAACAATCAGACCTTGTTATTTAATTATCTTGGAGCTCAGATGTATTGGCAGTATCGTTTGGGACGCCACGACACCCCAAGTAGCACCACCGCCATGTATCCTTAGTTAGTAATATTGTAAAGAGATGCTGTTTGTACTTAAAATAGTTCCGGATAGATCTGCGGAAAGACCCAAAACTTATACCGACAATCTCTTACTCTACTAATTCCGAATACGAGTGATATAATATGATACAGGCTTCGATGGTTCTGCGTGCGGAGGGAATGAATAGATGCCCATCTCACAACCAAGTAGTTGGCTATTAATTCACGTTCGGCTAAAGATTCACGTATGACCAAAACGAATCCCCTAAAGTAAAAGCGTAAAGAACCGTCGCCAACAACGTCAACGGAAGTGGTAAAAACAGTGCATCCTAACCAAGCTAGTTTCTCAAGTTAGTGAGATATCTCCCCGTGATTCTCGCCCCATTTCGGACCCAATTCAGAACTAAGTAAAAACGTGAAAGTCCTTCTTTCGAAGCGGAACTTGCTGCTGCTGTCAGATGCCATATGGGAACGCACATCGGATAGCTGCAAGCGGAAACGTTGCCTGTCAGTATGTTTGCGCATTGTGTCGTTCTTGCTAGTTATTAGGCACCCTGCGTGACCCAAGGCAGGGGCCAAATCGAGGGAGCTGCAAAGATGCGGTCAATCGAATGTCGGATAGACATGTAACGTAGCATTGTATATTAAAGAGAAGGGTCAAGCCAGTCTTTAAATATCCTCGGACATCGAGACCAATCCCAACTTGTGGTGAACAGTCAGAACCCAAATATTCTTCAATATTTCATCCGTCCTCGTCTCAGTGTCCACTCGCTGTTCCATTCAAGCGGGGGATTTCTTAAACATGATGCCGTGCTACTTATGAAAGGCTCAATGCCCCCATGGTTGAAGGTGACATCTAAATTCTTGTAAGATAGACGAAAAGGGTGAATGCGCAGTGCATACTTTGACCGGATGGCTGCATGTACATCTTTGGCCAACGAATTCGTCAAATTCCGTCGTAAGAAGATGTTACTTCCAGTTTCAGTAGACGACTTTGTGGAAGCTGTCATGCAAAACTGTCGCACACTCATATGATATGGGCGTTCTAGACGTTCCAACCGGAACCACTCGCCGGCGTGTATGCCGTCCATATTCATCTTTATAATTCAAAGTGCTGGGTTCCCTTGCATTTATGAACGGAGCTATCACTTCCATTCATCGTTTCAACCGAGTGGAGTACTTGAAGTGTAAGTCTGTACTGTAAGTCCCGATACATTCAAAAGCCATGGTCTCAGGGGTTCTGTAAATTTAATGGGTCTAAGCTAGAGTTTCGCAAAGTCGGTGTCTTCTTCGTACTTTACCTCTCGGGACGATGGCCACTATGACAGGAAAAGGTATAAGTGATACAAGATACGGTGACAGCTTCGCCGCCTTTTGGGGTGGGACCGTCTGCCGGCTCCCGAGCTGGCTCATTTGCATGCTCTCAGGTATACTTGGCTCCAAAATTAGCAAGCCACTCATGAATGACATGGCAAATTCAGATCTGAAAATGTGAGTATTTGGAGCTCTCCCTTCCCAAGTCTGTATCCAATATCCCTGCGTTCCGTCAATTCCGTTTACTCTTCATATCCTTCTACTCCACTTTCTGTCACCCACAAGTCCACTCCATAAATACGCTTCCTAAGTGCACCTCCCAAATGCGCTGCTCAATTTCACTTCCCGGTTTCCTTTTACGATATCGATAATAGCCACGGTACGGCTAAATAAAAACGCACTGATAATGCTGGGTATCCCCAACCACTCACTCAATATTGGGGATATCATAAATCTGAGACTTGTAGGTGGAAGAGGACATAGTTGTACGCATTAAATGTATAGAACACTATAAAATCAGAAACAGTCATGGACTGGCGATTTTGGATTTGAAGTTTGATTATAGGCATATGCCACAATCAGCCACAGTAAGAAAGTACGTACCACTAGTCAACTAATGAGAATGCTTCGAGCTGACAACCATGTGTATAACTTTTAGATGAGTGTTGCGATGGGTGATGTGTGGTCTGGCACAGTGCTTCACCAACTATCGCACCCGGCATTGCCTCGAGACAAACCCGGGGATGACAAATTAGTATCGGACTTTGTCTCGTCAGTCTCGTGCCAATCACTACACCTAGCAAGCCCGCAATCAAAAGCAACAGACTGAGAGATGCTTTGCGGTATCTTCGGTGGCACCTTAGATCAGTGATATACGGACGGTCACATCCCAGTCTTTCTTCCATCACCTGCTCCCTGCTCCCTGCTCCCTGCTCCCAGCTTTTCAGCGTAGTTGCAACCTCAGCAGAGCGTCCGGTATTTTTCTATCCTACAGAAATGCACCTTCTGGAGATCTTCTTGTCTTATGTCTATGCCACATCTCCCACAGACAGCTTTATGCAGCGTCTTAGAGATTGCTACAAGTAAGCCTCCATTGTCTGGATGTTAAGATGGATTATATGGATATGTGAGTACCCACCAAGATTAGTTCATCTACGGGTCTTCGTTCGACCGTGATCCAACAGGATTTTCCGTATATGCCGCAGTGAATGTGCTTTGATGTTGAAGAAGAAGCTATCTGTTGAGACTAGCTTATCCTTTATGTTCGGTATCTTATCCATAGCTTTCAAGGCACTCTCGAAAATCATGGTTCTCAATTCTGATACAGGACGGGGAGGAGGTCTTGCTCTCGTATACCGGACTTTCCGGGTTCATCTTTCGCCGAGCGATGCGAAAAAGTCTAGGCATAAGAGCACCTTATCCTCTTTTCACATGCTCAGACCAATAGCTTAATTTTTACATACCCGCAAGCTCGCGGGCACGAGAAAACTAACACCTTGTGACTTTTCTTACCAGAAAATTTCCAACATCATTACATCATCGTATTCAGATGCGGACAGTATTCGTACTTGGAGTTCGAACTCCTGCGCTGTGACGCAGTAGATGCGTCCCAGCAAATCTAATTGATGGCGAGGGACGATATCGATGTGATAAGACGCACTATCGGGAGCAGGGAGGGGGTTTCCTCTCGAACGTTGAGTAGGGAGCATATCCCGTTCAATCCCGTCCTAGCCATTATGGCTCATAGAAGCAACCCAAACCAACGAACTCCATGTACCATAGAGAAAATAGTAGTACGGAGTCGTGAGATACTAGGGCACCGGTGCAACATCTATTTCACTTAATGTTTATCTTGTTAGCTGCAGATTTGTTCAAAAATTCCTCATATAAATCAGCTCGGCAATGGCCGCAAGTCATATGCGCACCATTATAGGCCGTATCAAGAAATACTATTCCGGCAATGGTTCCCGTTACTCTTCAGGGAGTAGCCTCTAGGGTACAATATAAAATATATTACTTACAGCTCGATTCACAACGTCCAGCCCTGCTCTCCGTAAGTTAAACTGGTTTTTGGGCCCAGGGTTCTGGGTGTTAAGGTTCTGCAGTTGATGAGGCTGTTTTTTGACTTCTGGAGCACAGAACCAAGGATCCGATTATCCTGGGCGGCGAGAGCACGTCAAAAGCTTAACTCTAATCAAGCTCTAAATGTGGGGATATAAACGCAAATTTCAACGCATTGGATGATCATCCGCGGCTTTTTGGCGTAGAATGGTTGATGTTAATACATATAGTAATCGAGTGCAGCGCATTAGAAGCCGTCATATGCTATACGCTCAGTACATTCAAATGTGCGAGTCGAGCTCGGTGGCGATTGGAGAATTGCGTGTACCACATAGCCCGAGGCCGAAGAATTGCTTGTTTTTGGAAGAGTATGTGCAGGGATACTTTAAGGTTTCATTGGGTTACGGAACTCCGTCGATTTAATGATTCATTGCTGTCGCTGTCACTGAATGTGGAATGTTTGCATTGCCCGATCCTCATGTGCTCTATCTACTTGCTGTGCAGAAAATTTGAGTCGGATCAAATCGCTTCCGCTGCCCCTGAAAGAGTCATATTTCATCATCGGTTGGGTGATGGAAGATGTCGGAACACTGAAATCTCGTATTGTGGGCCGCCAAGACAGTATTGAAGCTGCCAATTATTCGCTTGCAGCCGGAAACTACTACTCGATGAGGATTGGATACCATGATTTGCGGCTTCAGCCGTACTAGTATAAACGCGACACTGCTACCAATAAGGCACAGATGGCGTCTACACAGTGGAGGGAGAGCAAACCATAAAGGTTAAATATTAATGGGGTGCCGAGAGATTGGTCTCTTGTTGCGCCGATGTCCGAGTGTTTTTTGGAGGCTTCAGTCACTTTTGAAGGCTTCAATCACACTCGCACGGCGAGCCCGTGGAACATATCGCTGCCACTGCCACTCTGACTGTTCGTGAGCCATTCTGACTGTTCGTGAGCAACGACAACTGAAGTCCGATGCTGCCGCCTAAATGGACAAGGGAACGCGAATACGCCATGCCTGCCAGGCCATAAGCGAAAGATTTTTGTTGCTTGGGCCTACCCGGAATCGTTTCGGTAAGTAGATGCCTCGTACCTGCGAGCACTTAAATAAAATAAATATGCCACCTGCTTGGAACATTCGCAACCTGGTTTCGAGAAAACCTTATACATTCGACCCTTTTCACCGTCGAGCATCATCACCACGCTTTATTCCCTCAGTTTACATAGGACGAGGGACTTGCTGCAGCACAACATTACCCCTCCAGATCCCCAGATTTGGTGAACATTCTCTTTCAGTCTTTGCTCGACACCTCACAACAAATACGGTTCGGCATTCCTTCCTCCTCCAGATCCGGATCGTCACCTGCAATTTACAAATTAATTCAATACCACAAGTGTGAAGTTTTGAACGCGGGTTAGTGGTTTCGCCCTATCATTATCCAGGTTCGATGGCTTCAATTACCCCCACTCTTACGGGGTCTGCCAACGAAGCAAACGAAAAGGAGGCTTTTACTCCGAACCATTCATCTACCCAGCTTGCGGATCGCGGTGGAACACAGCAGCTACAAGAGAAGCCGGAGGGTGCAGTGGTCGAAAACGGAGACGATGATGTCATAAGCAGCAGCAGCGAAGAGGAGACGGAATATCCCACTGCATCTGCACTAGCACTCATCACCGTTGCACTCTGTCTGGCTGTGTTTTTGGTTGCGCTGGTGAGTTGTGGACTGTCTTTGGCGTGATGGTAGTTGCTCGGTGTTAATGATTTATTTAGGATCAAACGATTATTGCTACTGCGATTCCAAAGATTACGGATGAGTTCAAGGCATTGAACGACGTTGGTTGGTATGGCAGCGGATATATGTTAACGGTTTGTTTACATTTCACAAGAACCCACTTACCAGTACTAATGTTTCACAGATGTGCTCCTTTCAACTTCTATATGGCAAGATCTACACTTACTACTCCATCAAATATTGTTTCTTGGGTGCAGTGGGCTTGTTTGAAATTGGAAGTTTGATTGTATGCACTTCTCTTTCGCTTCTTACTTGTCCAGTTAACGCTAACAGATAATCAGTGCGGTGCCGCACCAAACTCGGAGGCACTGATCGTTGGACGTGCTGTTGCTGGGTTGGGCTGCGCTGGTATCTTCTCTGGTGCACTCATCATCTTGTCTCTCTCAGTTCCAGTCCGAAATAGACCCATCTATACCGGATTGATTGGTGGCATGTTCGGTAGGTGCAGTGGTGGCGCGTCGTTTGTTGATAGAGGCTGACTTTTTGGAGGTATTGCAAGCGTTGCTGGTCCCCTGATGGGAGGTGCATTTGCAGATCACGTCTCGTGGAGATGGTGCTTTTATATTAATCTTCCTCTCGGAGCTATCACGATCGGTGGCATCTGGCTATTCTTCAAACCACCCAAGCGAGCCAAGGTTGACAAGTTGACCTGGCAGCAGAAGTTCAAAGAATTCGACACACCAGGAACTATTGCTCTCCTTCCTGCAATTGTCAGTCTACTCCTTGCTTTGCAATGGGGAGGCTCTAAATATCCTTGGAGGTCCGGACGCATCATCGGGTTGCTCGTCACCTTTGGTGTCTTAGCCATCATTTTCGCCGTGATTCAGTTCAAGCGTGGGGAGAAGGCTACGATTCCACTTAGAATTTTGATGCAAAGGAGCATTCGGAGTGGTGTTTTTGTATCTTTCGGCGTCGGATCAGCATTCATGTTGCTTATATATTACCTTCCTCTTTGGTTCCAAGCAATTCAGAATGTTTCCGCCACACAGTCTGGTATTCGCAATCTCCCTCTTATTCTGGCTGTTACTATCTTTTCCATTGTGGCGGGAGGACTCACGACGTTGTTTGGTTACTACATGCCCTTCGTGATTCTTGGGACTGCCATATTTGTTATTGGGGCCGGCTTGCTTACGACGCTTGAGGTCCACACTGGACCCGCTAAATGGATTGGCTACCAAATACTTGCAGGTGCTGGCATCGGTATGGCTTTTCAGCAGCCTATGATCGCAGCACAAACGGTTCTGACCTTGGACGACATCCCGATTGGGTCCGCTATTATCGTTTTCTTCCAGACTTTGGGCGGCGCGCTCTTTATCTCTGTTGGCCAAAACGTTTTTAGCAACAAGCTCGTTGAGGGCATAGTCGCCAGGACGAGCATGAATCCGGCAACGATCTTGCAGACAGGGGCTACAGCTCTCACCAAGACTTTTCCGGCAGATATATTACCGGCAATACTCGAGGCTTATAATCACGCCATCACGACGAGCTTTTATGCTGCTGTTGCGACTGCAATCGTGGCTTTCTTGGGCGGATTGGGGATGGAATGGGTTTCGGTCAAGGGGAAGAAGATTGAAGCCATCGGAGGCGCTTGATTGGTTACTATGTGTATGATGGACATGTTGCTTTTTATTTAGGTCAGGGTTATAGGGTAATCACTTATGTAAAGACTGGCGTTGTTGGGATTTTGCTCTTTGCTTTGCTTGAGGGATTACTGGGAGTTGGAGATAGATAGAAAAGCTGTACATAGGCTGGTTACTTAGTATATTATTGACACGCCCCTCCATAATAATGCTTGTTCATTAGAACAATATTATCAAAGTTTACAGCTATTTTTGATTAAAGATATGGCTGATACAAGCTTTGATGTTCTTCGTGCGTGTCTCAATTAGGCTCACGGTGAAGAGTCGATTTACGCAAAGCTTATACCTTAACTTGAGTAGTGCTAAACCCATGGGCTCAACTGCACTGATTCATCTCTGGCCGACGTCTGCACGTACTCGTAGCGAGTTAAGACTATGCTTGAGACACTGGCACTGGGGCATACAGATGGGCTTCAATCGTGAGTTTTCTTTTGATTACAGTGTCACTCGGCTGTGTGTCGGATCATGAAAGATCACCTTCTCGAGTTGTCTCTCGGTGTTTAAAGTCGGTACCTGATATATAGGGCACCGCTAGAATTCAGTCACAGAGGGAGGGACAACATGTTAGATGATCCCCACAATATACGTGCTGATAGAAATTTTCGGCCCCTTTTCACCAATGACTGGATGCCTCAGTTTTAGTATGCCGTGGGAAGGTACGATTGATTTATCTGTTTAAGGACTATAGTTTGGGTGTTCATAGATAGGCGCCCTTGAAATTACAACTCCAGTGAATCTACTTAGTACGTATGCAGGAATGTGATGGGTGGTAACCTGGAACTCCGAGTCGTTGGTTTAGTTAAGGCTACCCATTCTATACTGTGCACCCCTGGCGTGTGAGACGAGATCTATCTAGGACATTATACGAGAGGGGAGGGGATTCCCAACGAAATATTTTACAGAATTGAAGAGAAACCAGCCCCCCACTTCGGATGCTTTGCCTTGCATTCCCGGGTGCGTGTGTAGATATTTTACATGCACTCGAGACAATCGCCTGTCATTAGCGGTCTTGGCAGAACATATAAACAGCATATCAGCACAAAAGTGATAACTGCAGGTTTTGAGCCTGGAACTAGGGTGCTTATTGAGCACTGTAGGTTTCGAACCTGCTTGATGGTGTTTGTAGCACCATTCTTAGCTTCTTAGGCTAAGTACTCGTTTTATGCTATTCAATACTTACCTAGGTGAGTAGCTTTATGAGAGATCTACTCGGTTAAACGGGGCCCACGGAAATAGTCCAGAGGGGTAAAACTGGAAACCGTTTGGGCCGCTTGGAATGTCCGCGGGGTAATTCATTGCTGTCTATCGTGAATATATGAGAGGTCTAGAGTCTCGCTGCATGAAGTTACAGTGATAGTACATACGGTACTCCCGGCCTATTGACGGGGATTTTTCAATCGAACAGTCGTTGCTGACGGCCTTTGGATGATTAGACGTCAAATATGGGTGACGAGTGGTGACGCTGGTGATATATAACATAAGTATGCGGCGAAGATTAAGGAGTGCTGCAAGAACGGGGCAATCGGGGGAAGAAGAACTGGCATCCTTCAGCTTTGTTAGACAGAACAAACAATTCACCGATGTTGGAGTTCTAACGCTCACTAGTATAGTACAGGCGACCAGAACCTCCCCTCTCTCAGTACTCATAGATGCTAGATGCTTTATCTGGTTGAGATCTCAAATACCAGACATAATTTTGGCTGTGAGTTGGTTTTATGGCTTTTCCTTCTGTGGAACAGAATAATTCGCTGTCTACATCTTACGGACGCTTTGATATTTACTGATTGTTTTCGAGATATTTATACAATCTCAGTTACTCGAAATAAATTTTCACAGCAAAATGGGACTGTTCCGATAAAAAGGCCCTCAACATCTCAAACACATTGGGCATGGTCAGATCACTATAGAGTTATTCAATACGGTCGATATTGAGATCATACATAGCCAATATGCTAGTAGTTGGCATACTCACACTATGACATAGCACTTATGTCATATATAAAACCTATCGGATAGGCGCACTTTCTGAGGCTCTAACTGCTGATGTCCGAACAACAGTGACCAGTACAGATCCTACTTCCTGAATGTGACATCGGAGGCGGGGCCGGTGCTGATAGGGGGACTGGTGCAGAATGGAACAACATGTGTTAATTAATATAACATCATTTGGAATGGCCATCCAAATGATATTATCTGGGCGCTGAACTGACTGTGGGGTGGAGAGAACTGTATATGCCGATGTGGCAATAGCCAGATGCACTTAGTATAAATAGAGTAGAGAGTAAAAGATGAAAGAGGGACTATCTCACGTGTGAGAATGTTATATGGATGGGCGGATTAGCTACGCGTCAAACTTCACGCGCATCACCCTGGCAACTATCAGTAAGCGATAAGGAAACGCGAATACGGACGGCACTTTGTCCGCGACTACGATCACGAACTCGTAGATGGGATGAACTGTAGTTCACATATACGGCAAAACAATTCAGCTGCAAGAAGACCACTAATTGCTCAAAATAAGAAGTCAGGCTTTCTGGAGAAAATGCGGGGTAGACACATGCATTTGAAGTAGCGTAGAATCGGGCCGAGCTAGACTAGGACTGATATAGCGAATTCAAAACATAATTACCTGTCAGATTCTGCGCTGCTCTTCACGATCACCCTCCTTTTCTCTCCTTGCAGTCTGAGTAAGTGCCATTGCTATTGCCCATTTATCCCGCTACTGGATGTTCGCCTGACATTCCCCTGCAGTTTGTTTCGCCCTGATCTTCCGATCATCCTTCCATTCCTTTCGTGGCGGTGGTGGTCGATTTCATATCCGAGGTTGCAGCAGACACACCTTTTGTACGTTTGCACACACTCACCGGTCTTTACCTACATTACAAACTGTTTCCTTCAACCTCCTTCTTCCAACCTATTCCTTCACGCTGGAACAGCCTTCCTTGTCACCACCAATTCACAGACGCCATGTTCATCCTCTCGCCCATCCCCGTCTCCCTCTCCCGAAAGCGCTCTCCGTCCATAGCTTTCGATGATGCCACACCGCCATCCTCACGTCCTCCATCTCGTGCCCACACGAAGCGCTTCCGCTTCTCGAAACACGCATCCGAGCGTCCCTCCTGGGTGATCGACCGCGACGTTAGCACCCGCGTCGATTCTCGTATCGACGGATTTACACGGATGGATGTGCGGTTCCCAAACAACACGCTGGCAATTGGGCGGCCAGTGGGTGGATTGATGCGAACGGGAGGGTTCACGGTGCTCTGCTTCCTTGGGATGGGAGGCGAGACAACGTTGAGGTGCGTTGGCGCCGTTGCGGGGTTGCTCGAGAATCTCGACGCTGTCAGCTATGGAGTGAGCTTGGGGAGGGTGGACGAGAATGTGTTTGCTATTCCTATCAGTAAGTTTTTGTTGTTGTTACGGGAGAGGGAGCTGATGAGACGGGTAGTTCATGATTCCCAGGGAATACTTACGAAGAGACTTGGGTTGTTGCATCCACTTGGAGGTGGAAGAACGGCGTTGGACGCGATTGTGGTTTTGGATGCCGAGAGTCGTGCGAGGATGGTGTTGCCCATTGGGTGGGGGGCGAGAGGTGATGATGTGGGGAATCGGTGGGAGAATGTTGTGGCGCGGGTTGTGAGGGGCGTGGAGTGGCTGAGAGGGGAGATGGCAGAGATGAGGGGGAGAGAGGTGGAGATGATGATGTTGGGCTGAGATTCCCATTGAGCGCTGACTGGGTACCGACAGATCCTGATACCGTAAGAGATGTAATGCACACTGCATATGCTTCCTTGCGTGCTGGGATGTGGCGAACATTTCTTACTGACATCATCGGACGGATTGCCATTGGAAAGTACGTACATATTTATCATTGTTCCTTTTCCTTTTCCTTTCCTTTCAGCTGGTTTGGCATTTTGTTTCTTGTAATTTGGTGTATAGTTCTTGATATCTTGTACAGCATATTTTTGGGAGTATTTTGGGTGCTACACGTAGTACATAACCAGGTTCTTGCTTTGTTTCTTCTTCTCTATTCAACTGACTGGTTTCTATCACCTGGACCGAGTTGTTTCTTTTGGGATCGGGGGTCGAAGACTATTATTATGTACCTATTACCTCTATCTATTGGTCTATTCACGCTTCGTACTGCCACTCGGATCCAATAGCCTTATCCGCCCATGTTACGGGCACATCTTCAGTGGCGCATTCGTTACATACTTTTCAAGCGGGTCCATATCAAGGGCAGCCTTCTAAACGACGGCTACTTCTGACCGGCTGGCTCAACATCTTTCTGGGGCGCGGCGTTCTCCGTGGTGGCGGCGGCTGCTGTCGTCCGCCGGTGTGGTGTTCTTGATCATTGGTGACTCTGACTGGCCTCTTCACCAAATGTCCAGAGAGTAGTGATTGTCAAGTATGCTAATTGTACCAGGTGCTCTTCGGCGGAAGCACACAGTCAGAGGCCTCGTCCACAAGCCCTCACTCGTCCATGAACATCGTGATACCCTAAATCTAGGGCCAGCAGTGCAACTGCATACCTGGTGAAGCACTACCTGGTGAAGCACTACCCGGTGAAGTATCACCAGCAGTAAGCTGCATTAGGTACCTACGCAGAGTTTTTATGATAAAGTATCACCTGAACTGGGTTGGTGATGATAGGAACAGTCGCTATCAACATCACACAACCGCAACCTATTCGAACGATTGAAGTGCGCCACATGTTTAATTGACTTTCTATAATCCCATGTGGTGCGCTGGGAGGCAAAAGCTTGCACAGTTTTCGCCAAACAATAACTCGCTTATTATTCTAGGCGCCGGAAGTGTACACATCTAGTCTCAATACGGCCCGCTCCCGTCGCCGGTCCCGCTGCATGAGAGAACTTCACCTCTTGGCTCTCCAACATCTCTACCACGCCTCTCCTCTTCCGCCACCGGTATCACTACGCCACCACCGCACTTGGAAACCCTCATCCATATCTCTGCACACCCACAAACTGGTATGCAGAAAGCCCCCGTCGACCCGGTCACAATACCCCCCCCAACTTCGGAGACAGCCGCTGGGTAGAGATTCTTTGGGGGCAGGATTCGCGATGAGATGGTGGTACCCCGCCCGAAGGCTCCTCCATAAAATGTGGAGGGCCGATGGCTATCGGCGTGTGCCAAATCACGACACTACTGCTATTGCAATCATGGGCGGCTCCTCCGAAGATCACGACAATACGATAGCCTCTTCTACTGCTGCTACAACAAAAAAGACGGGATGGTCGGATATATTCTGGGTTGGTACTGGGGTTGAGGAACTTGGAGAGAGGCCTCAAAGCAAATGGTGGGGTGGAAGGGATACGTATGTTCTGAGACGTGATAGTGGTGAGTTCTTGTGCTGACAGACGGGGTGTAGATATCACGGAGCCCTCATGTTCAATATCGGCGCCTTCATCCTCCCTGGGGTTTATAATACAATAAGTAAACTCTGGCTCGCACAGATTGACGACAAGGCGGTGTCCGTCGCTGAGACTTATAACGTTGGCCTCCTCCCCTGATACTCAAGAACTACTCATGACAGGATCTAGTACATCAGCATTGTGGTGGAAGTCATCAACGAAGGCCTCCCGCGAGCGTCCTACAAAGTCATTGGCGATAAAAGCCGGCGCACACGTTCTCAGCGTATTGGGATCTCGAACGCAATGATTCTCTTCCAGCTGTGTTTGGGAATGTTGATGAGCATCATCATCTGTAGCGCTGCACGAAGTTTTACAAAGAGCTTTGTGCCTGACAAAGTGAGAGATTCGAGTGTAGAGTATGTACGCATCATCGCGTTCTCTGCCTTCTTTTCAGCTATGGACGTGAGTGTTAGTGCTTGCACTAGGGCGCTTGATAGGTATGAACCTCGGGGGGTATATGTACATGGGAGCCGCGCTGACGAATACACAGACCGGATGTTCCCCTCCTCATCTCAACCGTGAAAACCGCTGTCAACATTATCCTCGATGTCCTCTTCGTGAGCACCTACCGCGTCAGCAAGGGCACAGCTACCATTAAGGTGCAAGGCATAATCCGCCTCTGCTGTGATGCTTCAGGCGCACTAGCAGGTCTCCTCTACTTCATCCACATCTCTGGGCTTCTCCCATTCCGTCGTTTCGAAGCAGGCGACACCAGGAAACCCAATTTTGCCGGCCTAATTCTCATGGCCAAACCTGGCTCCTACACGTTCGCGGAATCGGCAGTCAGGAATGCACTGTACATGTGGCTCGTCGCTGGAATTGTCACCCTGGGAAATGACTATACCACTGCATTTAACATCTTCAACGCCATACGATGGGGCCTGGTGATGGTGCCTGTCCAATCCCTCGAGGTAACCTCGTTGACCTTTGTCGGCCACGCCTGGGGTGCATTCAAGGCGCGCGCTCGGCGGTACGCAACAAACTACGATTTACTCCTCATAATACGTCCCGCGGTCCTATCATCGCTCATTGCCCTGGCAGTCGAGATACCCCTGTGTCTCCTAATGTCCTTCAAAACCGCATACCCATTCGCGCTGTACATCAGCAACTCGGCGACGGTGGCCAGGATCACGGCACACATGTGGAGGACCATCGACTGGTGCTACATCTTCTATGCTGTGACAACGCAGCTGGCGGCGATACTCCTCGCCTCAAGACCGAGGTGGTACCTCTACCAAAGTCTAATGAGTAATCTCTTGTATGTGCTCCCTTGGGCGATCGTGGTACAAGTTAAGGGTCTTGAGAGTGGCGATCCGTGGATGTGGCATGCTCTCGTGTTTGGAGGGAGCATGGTATTTAGTGCGGGTGCGGTGGGGTTGGTGTTGATACTCTGGGCGAGGAGGTTGAAGGGAGGGCTTGGAAACTGGGTAGGTGGGATTGCGGTTGATGACGGTGAGGAAGGGGAGGAGAGGAGCTCGAGGGATGAATGATATTATGGCTGGATACCTTTCGGAATATTTAATGGTCGAAATTTTCTTTTGTGTGGACCTGTTAATCTACTCTAGCAATTAATCAATACGGTTCTTTTTCCATAAGACAGGCTATAGTATATAGCGTCGCCGCCGTATACTTCACACCTACATCCCAAGATGAAAATAACCCTCGCACAAGGTCTCACAAATGAACCAAATCATTACACATCACTCGTTCCACTTGAATGGAAGAACGACAATGGTTTGTATCGGGCGGATCTGTCATTCCAGCGATTTCCTTGGAGCACAAAGTTTCATGTGTCTAGAAGCTGTCAAACAATGTCCCTGAATACCACATCCTCCTTGTGTGCCCTGGGTATAAAACTTCTGCCATCCCCTTCTTCATATCTCTCAGCTTCGTTACCATCTCATCTCAAACTTACTTCTTTCTCATATTCTCCACCTTCTTCAGCGCCGACCACGTACTTACCAGCGCCTCCTCCCTTCTCTCCTACCTCAATTTCATCTTTCAACACCCCCAAAGAACCAACAACAATGTCTGGCGGTACCAAGGGCTCCAAGGGCTCCAAGGGCTCGAAGGGCTCGAAAGGATCTAAACGTCGCCAACTCGGTCTGTCCCCTCCTTCTCTTCCCCCTTGAACGCCTCCCCCTCCCTTTCCGCTAACACCCCCAAGCCAATACCCTTCCCGGGGTTGTCGTGAAACCAGCAATCCGCCGGCTCCTCCGTCGCGCAGGCGTAAAACGTATCCAGCACGCAGTGTACGCGGAGGCACAAACGGAGCTAAAACTTTTCCTGGCCGATGTGGTTCGTGACGCCATCGCGTACTGTGAACATGGGAATCGAAGGATAGTTACTTCTATCGATGTCGTGCATGCGTTGAAGCGGATGGGGAAGGGGTTGTTTGGGTATGGTGGGTATGGGGTTGGTGCGGATCAATAGTTTTGGGAGAGGAATAGAGGTATAAATTAGGTTTCTAAGTGTGTGTGATTGATATAATAAAGATTTGTTGTGTCAATACTAGAGAGCTACACCGAACACAGAATCTCACTCGTGAGAGATCCCGATCTCCGAAAAATCCCGAGCCGGAGCCGAAACGGGTGTGCTGGCACCATTTTTGCTTTTCAAGACAAGGCCACCATCTCCACAATGTACATATCCCGCTTTTGCTCTTTTGAACCTCCCAAAACGCCTTTGAACAGAGACGCTAAAGTAACTTTGAATAAGCAACTTCTCCCATCCTCCCATCAAGCCCCCTACAACTCCTTCTTTAAGAAATGCTCCGGCTTGTGTTCACACTCCCAATCAACATGGACATATGCTCTCTCGACATCCGGTAACGCCTCCAGCTTGATCTGTAGGCTCTCGGCAATATCATGCGTATCCCTCAACGTCATATCCTCCGGCATCACGATATCGACCTCGACGATGATCCTGGGCCCGCTATGATACGCCCTCACCGTATCGATCTGCGTGATGCGATCATCATGCGTCATTGAGATATACGTGATTAGCCCCCTAACCTCCTGCGGCGCTGCGACTCCTATTAGGAGTAAACTCTCTTGGTACACAACGCGAGACCACGCAAACAGGATTACCAATCCGATTACGATGGCGCCGAGCGAGTCAACCCACCACGCGAGCTTGCTGCCCGCCACAGAAGTCAATAGACCGAACGCGTTGACGGGGAGGTCGTTGCGGTGGTCGCGCCACAGGATCATCACCTGCGAGTATGTATTTCGCAGCGAGTAGCAGTAGAAGAAGAGTGCGAGCTTTGTGGCCAGCGCGACACAGATCGCGATCACGGAGGAAAGGTTGAAGGGTTTTGTGGCGCCATGGTCGGCCGTCGCGAGGTCGCGCGCACTCATCACAATCAGAATCATTGACACAGTGATCATCAGGAAGCTGAATGCGATGTTCCCTGCTGTTTCCAGCCGCGCTTTGCCGGAAGGGAAACGCGCAGAGTCAACGTGATTGACAGCGCGGTGAGAGAAGATCAGTATGATGTTGGAGACGGGGTCGAAGATGGAGTCGGCCGCGGCTACACCACTATCTCAGCGCTTGGGGGAGAGGGAGAGGGAAGGGTGGATGCGTACTCGCAAACAACGACAAACTCCCCGATGAGATTGCTGCATACAGCTGCAATATAGATAGTAAAACGTTTGCGACCAGGCTTCCATGCACCGCGATCTGAAACCGCAGACGGGTGTTGCCCTGCTCGTCTTTCGCTTCCCTGCGATGGTCGTCCACACTCTTTAGCATGCGCTGGATGTGCGCATTCTGGCTTTGGTAGAAGGACCGCAGCCCCTTGACGTCGCGGCCTTTGTCAGAGGAGGAGCTGGAGCGGCGGGCGGAGAAGGGGAGGCGGGAGTACGTGCTCTCCCCTGAGAGCTGCTCAATTTCGGCGGGGGATTTGATGGCGGAGGAGAGACACAGAGGGTCGGAGACGGAAGAGCGCGGCGAGGTCTCGAGGTCGACGAGTTCGATTGTGGTTGTGGTTGTCGCCATGGCTGTTAAGGCGATGAAGAGGTTGGTGGGAGGAGGATTTGTAGATCTGGACGTGCGGGGTTGGGAATATGTAAAAAGTTAATGATTACTTACAAAACCTGTTGCATTGTCCACCCTAGTCTCACGGAACTGGCTCCGTAGGAAGACGGTGTAGAGCAAGTGACGAGGGTCGTATTGACTGGGAATTCCGTTGACTTGCTGCATTACTACGATACGCGCGTTCGCCGCCCGCACCTATGCGCGGCGGAATGTGGGTGAGAGAATGTGTCTCGCCTCTCGGAGTTCTCCACTCAAAGCCCAGACGCACCTATCGAAATAAACTCATCCCTGCTTGAACGTGGTCGGTTCTGCAGATTTTGTGGCCACAACATATCGTAGGTGAACTACTTCACCCGCAACTACTCCACTCCGCCAACAATACCAGAGGCTATTCTCTAAGAAAACCAAAGTCGGAGTGGATCTGTCTTGTGGATACTGGTATGCTGTCTCTGATGTCACAGGAAGGGTACCATTCTAGACACAGCCATTTGCCACCCGACTGACAAGTGATGGAGGCAATTGATGCGTAGGGACAGAGTACGAATCAGGCACTTCTATGCTGAACTGACATCTGCTCATCTCGGCGATTTGAGTACAGCAAAACTGGCAAATCGACCGAACCGCCGCAGAGAGGCAGCCACCAAATACCTGATCCACCACAGTCAGCTCTAACAAGCCAAGGCGAGATTTCCTATTGTTCCACACGGGTACAAGTTCGATAAACTTCAACGTTCACGCAATTTCTCTCTATTCCTCGACCTACCAAGCATAAATTATAGAGAGAAGTTACCGTAGTGTTAGATGCCAAGAAGGTACAGTGCGAAAGCTGTCAGCGAACGAGGCTTAGCGAGTCGGTTCGGGCCGTTACTCAGGTACATGGTCGTCTTCTGCTATGTGTCCAACGGTCTGTTCAGATTCTCGTGCAACGCAGTCACCCAACCGTTGCATGCAATCATACCAACTGAAGGCAGCTCCTTAGAGTAGTCGGCATGAGATAATAAGCTACAACAATAGAGATAATGATGAACCCAAGATGAGCGGTGAACAGAAAAGGTACTTACATGTAGGTAGGATGTTACCTACTCTTCTGGTCTTGCCAAGGGCGCTGAAGCAAAGCTTATCACTTCCATTCCCGACTGCCACTGCCGTCGACCCCTGTATAGAATGATGTCGCGTTTCTCCGGATGGTTGCACTGTTACAAGAACGTGCAGGGCCCTGGATTGAAGAGAAGAGGGAAACCTAAACTCGTTTCCAGCACTATTCAAACATATCAGTACTACAATAGGTAGCCGTACGAGAACCCCCTGTATTGCAGTTTTCTATCACGCTGATGCCACAACCTAAACTTCGAATTCTCGCAAATCCAACATCAAAAACAGATTCTCTCCTCCCCGAGATCCACATCAACAAGTTGGACAGCGCCGGCCTCTCCATCTTGAGAACATCACTATGATCACCAAGACCTTTAGTTTAGAAACTTATAACTAGATTTCATACCTTAAGATCTTCCACTATGGTCAGTCTTTGGTGAAGGTTGTGGGCGAAAGTAACGATGGGTGTACTGTAAAGTATACTACAGTATGTGGAAATCCAACTGCATCGTATAAATCCAGGCGGCTTGAATCAACCCAGCTTCTAACCTTGAACGTAAAATACCCAACTCCGAGCTTCCGCCTCTGCCATTCAGTCGAGCTCATTGTCAGTGAATAATTTATTGCACAGGGACCATTGGGTGCGTGAGATCATGTCAGAGCACTCGAGATCTTCATTCGCTTGGAATAACTTCGTATAGTCGGGATTCGGAATATCTAGGAATCATGTGGGTGACACTATATATATTGCGGTAGTCTCGTACTGCTACTGGCGCATAGCAGCGGTCCGAGACTAATATTGCGGTACTATAGAAGTACCTGAGATGGTTTTGGATTATTTATCTGGGTTGCCATTGCCCCTCTCACTCCTCTCACCTTCCTCTCGGGCCTAAGACGCTCTAAAAGTTCGGCGGCTACAAATGCTTGGGCATCGCCCATCCACCCACCCGTTGTTGGATGTCTACCATCGCTTGCAAGTACAATATAGGTGGCACTCCCACGAGAGCGAGAGCGCCGTGGCTCTTGTCGCTCTGAAGTCGTTGCACGTTGGGTCTTTAGGGTCGTTTGTCGTCGTCATCTTCAGCAGTATCCCTGTAGCGCTGGATTTATATCCATCTCCCCCTCTCCTCTTGTTCTTGCATCATACTTATCTTCTTCCCAACATCCAACAACACCGTGAAAAACGTGCTCTAGAGAAATACCCTCCCTCCCTCCCCTCTGAATCTCTAAATCTCTAAATCTCTAAACAATCTGCATACACTTGTGCTTCAACACTTGCCCTTCATATAGACTCCTACAGTGCTGACCGTGCAAGCGCCCATTTCGCCGGCGAGCTGCATCATTCCGTGTTACACCCAGATAGCGCTTGCTCCTGAAACAACCACGACCCCGCCATCTTAATTACCATGGCCGCAGACGCAGGTCGATCAGGACGGGGGACTACCACCGAGGACTTCTTCATCGATTCACCCGCAACTCCCACCGCCCCCGAACCCCTCCGCATCAGCAAGCGAAACAACACTCACAACGATATATCTCTTGCGCCATCATCATCATCCTCGTCGCCACCCCCGCTCGCTGCTTTTCGGCGTCCCAGTTTTCCTGCATCCGGGATGCAGCAGGACCGTCCCATGGAGCTCCCTCAACCTACGCAAGGGGTACTTCGTGGGCAGCAGCAGCAGCAGCAACAACAACAACAGTACGACACTTTGGGTGTTCCATATGAATCCAACTCCACCGCCCAGGCAGGCTCTGTCGGTCGCCATGTCTCTGTAGTTCATTCCGATGCCTACCCCGCCCCGCCTGCCTTCAGATATCGCGACGCCGGACGCCCTGCAAGGCTCAGGGCGGATAGTCGGTCCAGGACCACTCCATCACCGCCCCAGCACCAACAGCCGTATCGACCGCCGTCGACGGATAGTCAAAAAAGTAATCATGCTCCAGCCACTGTCAACCCCTATCCGCAGTTTCATCAACAGTATTGGCCTCCGCCAAGTCGCATGACATCTACCTCTACTACCGCCGGTCGGCGAGGATCCCCGCCACCTCCCGAGACCCCCGCTACTGCTACACAAGAGAATCCTCCGTTCCGGGTTGGTGACCCTCCCCCACGCCGTCCAAGCATACCTGCCGTGGCAGGTCGCGAGCCGACTCGTGCAAATCACCGCCCCTCGCCAGTACTAACGCAAACGCCTTCTCCGGAAGTAGCCACACCTCCGCCAAGGCCTTGGACTCCAACTGAACCCCCCGGATCTTACCCCCATGGTCCTCCAACAGTTTGGCATGGAACCGGCGGTCAGAATAGTGAAGAGAATCTCCGTAACCAGGACAATGGCCGTACTCAGGACAATGACCGCCCCATTCATACTAGGCATCCTAGCATGTATGCTCCGGAGGCGTTGGTGCAGGAGCTTGATCGTATGAACATGAGTGCAAGCCCTCCGCCTTCTTACGCAAGCTTGAGCCATTCTGGACGTCGCACAACCTCTGCAGGACCGTCGTCTCAGTCGAATACAACGGCAACAACGGCACAGGGATATCCGGATGAGAAACGGACCGTTGTCATCGGTGCTGCTGCACCCGATATACCACCTGCTGCCGCGCATCCTGCGTTCCAGCACGACCCTGTCAGCCCGATGACTCCGGCCATGATGGCACAAGCGGCACAAGCGCAACGGGGTCAGTCTCCGGAGAATACTCAACAGGCGCGACCTCAATCTCAGTCGTCTGCTACAGGAGCGCAACAAGGACATCCGGCGGAACAGCAACAACAGACCTTTGATCCTCCGCCTCAGGACACTGGTCCTCCTTCGCCTCCACAACTTCCGGAAGGCTGGATGGCCCACCTGGATGCAAACTCAGGGGCGTACTATTATATCCATGTGGCTTCATCTCACACTCAGTGGGAACCACCAGCTCTCGATGCTCCTCCCCCGGGTGGTGCTGCGTCGTCAAACTCGCAGGCCGCTACGGCTCACCCGATGCAGTCGCCTGGATTTCCTCCACAAACTCCGGGGTTCCCACAAACTCCGGGGTTCCCACAGACTCCAGGATTCCCACCACAAACTCCAGGCTTCCAAGCACAAACTCCAGGATTCCCACCACAAACGCCAGGATTCCCGCCACAAACTCCAGGATTCCCGCCACAAACTCCAGGATTCCCGCCACAAACTCCAGGATTCCCACCACAAACGCCTGGATTTGCACCACAAACTCCCGGGTTTCCACCAACGCCTGGGTTCGCTCCCTCCATGGCGTCACCAGGCTTTCCACCTAAAGTTAATCCTTATGATTCAATGCCGCCAACTCCTGGATTCGCCCCGTTTCAGCCGCCTCCACCTCCCATACCAACTGCCGGAATAGTACTGTATAATCCAGCACCGGTTAATGGCGAATATTTCGGACCCTACTTGAGGTACTCAAACATGGATCTTGAGCACGGGATGTGGTACGGCTCCATCCTTCTGGTAACAGAGTACCACCAACCTCCTACTGTCCACATTCATAGAAGCCAAGACCTTTCCCCTGGCCCACCGCAGCTCAAGGCTGTGGCGATTTATACCCACCGGACTTGGACGTTCTTCCGGTACAGCATTGAGCTTCCGATGGAAGGTGGGAATATGTGGACGTATGCAATCTCCACACCTGTAGGGTGTACACGCTTCGAATTCCTGGTTGCTGGAAGAGATGACAGGAATTGGCGGTTTATTTCGCACTCTTGTAATGACTTTTCGCTCGGTATTAAGGGTGAAGAGAGGGCGCGGCTAGGCGGTCATGGGTTCATGTGGAAGGACCTTATGCAGAAGCACCTCGATTGTGGGGGTTTCCATGCACAGATAGGAACAGGGAACCAGATCTATGCGGATCGGATGTGGAAAGAGGTGACGTGTTTGAGGGTTTGTAAAACGTTAAAACCTTGACGTAAGGGTTAGGGGATACTGATGACCGTGGTTAGGAATGGATTCAGATTAGAGGGAAGGACAATCGAAAAAACGCCCCATGGACTGCAAAACATGACGAGGAGGTCACACATGCGTATTTTCACTATTATACAAGTAGTTGGGACCAACCGCATTTTAGGGAGGCGTTTGCACAGATCCCATACCTCTTCCAGCTGGATGACCATGATATGTATGTCTCCTTTACCGCACCTAGAGTATTTGACGATGTGCTGACTGAAGGTAGCTTCGATGGATTCGGCTCATACCCAGAGTATATGCAATTCTCGGCTGCTTTCAAAAATATCGGAAGGGTAGGAATGCACTGGTACCTTCTATTTCAACATCACACCACACTCGATATACTACACTCCCAGACAGATGAAAACGACCTTTTCACAATTACTGGCACCGGATGGCATTTCATCAAGTACATGGGCCCCACCGTCGCCGTCGTGGGTTTGGACACGCGCTCCGAACGAAACCAGCACCAAGTCATGGCAGGCCCCACCTACCAGGGAATATTCCCAAAAATTGCTACGCTCCCTGCATCAATTCAGCACGCTATCCTCGCCATCTCCGTCCCAGTCATCTACCCACGCATGGATACGGCCGAACACATGGTGGCAACAGCACAGGCAGGAAAGAAGGCCGTAACGGGCACCTACAATCTCCTCGGGAAGCTTGCCGGGTCAGCAGCAGGTGTTATCGGTGCAAAGGAAGTCGTCAATTCCGGATTTCAGAGCGTCAAAAAGACAGTTGGGAAACACGGGCTCATGGGCAGTGTAGTCAACGTATTCGGCGAGGTAGAGTTACTCGACGACCTCCGAGACCATTGGACCCACGAATCAAAGGACCTCGAACGGACATACCTGATCCGCACGCTCCAGGGGATCTCGCACTCGCGCGGCATCCGCATCACGTTCCTGTCCGGCGCCGTACACCTCTGCGGTGCCGGACTTGTTCACGATCCAAATGTCCCTCTTGACCACAAGACAATGTACCAAGTCATCTGTAGCGCCATGGTTGACGCGCCGCCGCCGGGATACCTCCTCAAGATGCTGCACAATAATAAAGTGCTCTACGTACCGCAGAACGGACTGAGGAGCACTAATGCACCCAGCGATACCAAGGAGGATATGATGGAGGTGTTTCCAGCGGAGGTGGACGGTAGGACAAGGGAATATAGACGTCTCATGGCGAAGAGGGGTTACACAATTTTTACGGCGTTTGATGCTGAGAAGGGGACGAGTCTGGCCGTAGACTTTATGGTGCAGGGTGAGGGAATCTATGCGCAGACGGGGAAGTATGGACCGGTTGTGGTGCCAAGGTTGGAGATGGGGTTCTGATAAAAGCTGTGATGTGTAGGGTGGAACAGAGTTTTGTTGATTTAAGTTTTTGAAAGTGTCGTTATGTCGGTTTCTGTTTATTCATGTTGGCGGGCGTTGGAATATTCTCCTAGATAGCCATGATATATCCTCCTCTTATTTTGCCATGTGCGTGCCTGGCCTGTATTTCCTAGACGGGGTTTTTGAAGTCTCACAGGAGTAGCTGATGACATGTTATGTCGTGCATACGTGCAGCAGCAAGATGGCGTACATAAATACGATATGTGAGCTGCAAGCACGAATACAACACCTACTGTGAGTGCAAGACATGCGAGTGCATACTTCTACGTACTTGGTGATACGTGTCTGTACGCGCATGTACGCCAATCGGCACATTTCGGTAACCCAGCCAAATTGTCTCCCTCCTCCAGAAATTTGTAGCAATACAGTCAATGGGGCTTGCTCTATTTATTTCATCCCTTTGCATGTGTTTGAATTGTGTGCTGCTGCCCGCCTATCGTTACTTTTTCTGGACTACGAATGATTGGTTATGATTCTGTGCAAAGTGCAGTATGCAAGTGTATGCCAGCATATGGAAAAACACCGCAAAAGAAAATATTACATCAGTTTTCTCCCCTTCCATACCGTGGAAAGTCGATAAAAAATTAAGAGACGATATAATAGCCCGGGTAAGTTAGTAACTACTCGTTCAGAACACCAGCTCGTTATAAGAGTTAGGAACTAAGAAGAGACGGGGAGGTTGGAGAGTAAACTTCTGTGCCCGAGAACCCACGATTTACCGATTAAACACCGGAATCAAGAAGGACGGTCAGCCCAAACTCAACTGACGTAGTCGACTCTGTTATTACTGGTCAGAAGAAGCAGTAGGCCCTGTATCTTTGGCTTCTAGCTCACTCCAGAATGTAGCAGTCAATCAGGAAGAGTAACAGCCCTAGATCAATATAACCAGTAGTGTCTTCAAACCACGGCCCCCAGAACATGGGGCTTTAAGCCCTATTGAATACTGGCAATCGAATGAGAGCTTATCCAGAACCCGTCAAAGCGGCTATTGAGATGTTGGCGATTCTGGTAATCCCCAGTGAATCAGAACGGGTGTTTAGAAGGTGCTGTATCCTCGCTGCTACTAGCAGTAGTACGTTACTAACTTCAACAGTTCATCCAAAATGTAAAGGACTTGCTCATAGATCAGCGCAGCAAGCTTAGGGATGATATCATTGAAGCTGTCAAATTTCCAAGGTACTGGTACCCTGTGCGGTGCAGAGTTAGTTTGTATGTACAGAAACGGGTGCAAAAGTGAGAAAACGCACGAAATGTACCACCAGGTGCTTCTGTACAATGGTCAGCTCTTCGTATACTCGCTGAGCGTTGTCTTGGTGGATTTGGCTCTTTTTGCTCTGGCTATGTGACACGGAAGCGGGACCGGTGAGCTGGAGGTCGGTGTAGTCTGGGAGCCCAGATTGTAATCAGGGAGCGGGTAGTCTGAAAGTTGAGCTGGGTTTGGTCAGTGAGCCTGATAGATCCAAGAGTTAGAACAATTCCATACAGTTCTAGATCTCCTGAAAGAGACGACAGCGCATTAATTCGTCCAACAGTAAACAGCAACACTAGAGACAATTTTCAATGGATATAAATAGTTTATGTCGGGACTTTCGACTGAAAAACACAAGTTGTGTCAAGTATACCGTGTGAAGTGCTGGTCCATTACATCTGTCCTACCATTGTACAATTTATATGCCATTGACTTCTCATTAACCTTTCTGCGATGTACTTACGCTCCGTTATCATGACTGAAGAGATATGGGCGAGTGATTGACAGTGATTGACAGTGATTGACAACGCTTCTGGGTTAAGTACGAACCCTATCCATTCATCTGTGGCGTGAAGTCATTTTAGAGCTTGCGTAGATGTGGGTCCAGCTACAGAAGCTTTGTTTTGGGGAATTCCAGGTTCGATTCCACAACACAGTAACAAAACGGTGGGAATAGGTCTCCGCGTAGATGAATGCTTGGGTGGGGATTCTCAACATTTTCGTGAAGCGGGATTTTTGGAACTAGGAGTTTAATAACGCAACCAATTGATGTGGCTCGAGGTTATCTCGGTTGATATATGATGGGGAGACACGGAGATGAAGCGGCGTCATGTACGACCTCCGAGACTCCGATCCAGCGTAACCCTCATTTGCACGGACGACCGTACTCTAATACGCCGTGAAAGCAACGGCCATGATCCGCGGCGGTGGAATGATGCACGGATGCATGGATTGACCGGTTATCGGGACTTGTTATATTATTAGTATCATATTTCAATTTTTATCCTGGGGCAATGCACGCACTCAGTTTATGCGTAGTCGTCCCGCAATCCCAATCATACGATTCTCCGACTCTTGTACTATGAAGTCATCTATCTCATAACCAGTATTTGTTTGTTTTGTAGGGAAGTTTGTGCATGTACGTATGTACGGGGGGATTGGAACCCTGGAACGAAAGTGGCATGTTTGAGTATACGAACCTTGATCTGCCATTACGTTACCGAAGTTAGAAGCTTTCACTTCGAGGTTCGTTTGAGCTTACGCCGTCAGGGTGAAAGTATCTGGATTTGGATGTTCTCGCGATTACTTAACTGCCTATTGTACTAAAGTATTAGGCAAATTAGACCTATTGCAAATCAGGCGTGAGCAATTGCGATTTCCTCGACGTGATGCCAAACAGATCCTCCGATCCCTCCTGCTGAACACTGGGCGCCAGTGCCGGGTTTATCTGCTAGGGCATTGAAATAAAATTGTGGCGAAGTGATTGGGCCACGGGGTGGCTTACGCACGATATTGCGGTGCCGGTTTACCGGGTGGATACTGTGACAGCAACCAGGGAGAGCGACAAACGTCTGAAAATTGTGGTTTCATCCCATTCGGCCTTGTTCTTATGACGGCCCAGTGCTGGTGGGGCGTTTGGGGCGGGGTTGTGTAGCTTGAATGTGGATTTACAATAAAACTTCGCGGCAAGTCAATCTACCTATCGGAGCGTGCCCGCACCTGGCCTGGAAGATTGTGCGTGAGTTTATATCATGATCAGGTATGTGGATCCAGATAAGATTACACGGTGAACCAAATTGGCCAATTGTATCCAAAGGCTACTTTACATAGGGGACACTTCAATGGCCGAAGCAAGTAAAGAATGCCTTAATTATGCACAAGCGTACACCTTCCAGCTTCTAAACCTATCCATCCACATAATGTCATATCTCTAAGCCAGAAACAAACAATTCATTGGGTTCGAACCCGCTATCATGAAGTAGCAGTCGAAAAGAAGAAAATAGGAAAAGATGCCCAAACTTACCCCTCCTCTCCGAGATTCCCCATAGGAAAGTGGAGCCCAGCGAAATGATCATTGTCAATTCACGGTTTTGGTAGTCGTGCACCCTTTCCTGCAGTGCCAGTACCCGATCCAATAGAACTTGATATGGTCGTTTACCGATAAATATCAAGGTGTTTAACGGTCTCCAGATGTTCCACGCGTCCACGGACCATGAAACGCCAAGATGTTCGCCTTCTCCGTCCTACACCTCATAGTAAGAATCACCGCGCAATTTCTCGTCGCCGTCCTTGCCACAAGTATTGCTGACAGTGCCATTAGGTTGTTGGGAGATTAGCCCGGGTTGAAGTCAAGGTAGAAGCTCGATAGAATTACTGTGATAGTAGGCCCAATGCTGATACTTGAGCAAACGTTGCCGTGCCGCATTTTGGCACTCGGGGTGACGTTACCGTGACATCTATTCCAAAGCCTGATCGGATGAGATTGTACATTTTTGAGTATTGGCGAAGGCTCCGGATACGTTTTTGGCTTCAGGCGGCCGCCAACGAGTCAACCATTTTGATTTTTGACGCCAGCGGTCATTGAGGTGTTTCTCATCATGTTGAGTTTTGACTGTGTTGGCTTCTTCCGAGCAGGGATTCGTGTTAACAGAGTCAAGAACCAATGAATCAGTATTCAAAGTTAGTTTTATTAGTAAATGGCTCTTTTGATAATCTGAACGGGCGGGTAGTGTAAGGCGGGGTTAGGGCAGCCAAAGAATGGCGGAGGCGCTTCTTTCAGGCCTCATATAAGGGGAACATCTCTTGTGAAGACTTGTGTGAGCGTCTACAGAGACTGAATTCTGTGCATGTGGTGAAGCGCCGGGAGTTGGTCAAACTTTTCTTTGCTGTCTGCTGCATTCTCGTGAAATTGTATCGATGAGCCCCGGCACAGTCGTGCAGACAATAACCAGGGACAATTTAGATTGTTGTCAAAGATTTTCTGGCAGCAGTGCTGGCAGCTGCACCGACAGAATTAGAACACAAAACTTCTAGGACATGGTCTGTAAGATACATTATCTTCGTTGAATGTGTCAACGTAGCCTGGTCTCTCTGACACCACTATTTACTCTTCTTGCTCGAAGGTGTGGCGCTTCGTTCCTACCAACAATGCTGGGGGCTTGCCTGCTTGAATAGAAAGATGGATATGTACCCAGCGCACCTCATGTGGCTGGAAAGAAACGCCCCAACGAGTGACCCTTGAAGCTCCAGTCTCAAGAGGCGCTCTAAACCCCAGAAGCTTGTCTACCGCCATGTGTCGCTTCTCTCTCCAGCTCAAAACTAGTGTCTAACATGTATCCAGTTTCCTGATATCATGCGTTTCCTGTTCGTCAGGCAGCGGTTATTTTTTTTTGAGTAACTATCGCAGGGCAAGGCTGCATTCGGCATTGATCTGGAGTGATAATTTCAAATGCCCGCGGCAATGACGACCGGATAATCTTCTTCCTGGAACAAACTCTACTTCTTGTTGATGTTATGGTAGAAAGACAGATCGACACTTTACTTAAGGTTCGTTGCCTTAAGGACCGCAGCTCTGAACTGCGTGTGCAACCTTCCTAGCGAAATCGAACCCTGAGCTGCCTCTTCGTCGTTACCATTGATAGCCAAAGACGCAAACCCATCCCAAACGGCTCCGAGATCCGTTAATTTGGTGAGATTGACTGAACTAGGAAGAACGGAAGAGCTTGGGAACAGAGCTTCCAAGCCTTGACCCCACGAACTCATGGTATGAACCATGTTTCTTTGTATGGGCTTGGTAGCAAGTTAGGATAGATATCCGTCTCTTGCCGTGTGAAGATTTGACTGGATTGTCAATTCCCAAGTCGTGCATGAGTCTGGCTCTCGTACTCAAAGTGGATACCGCAAGGCTAAATGCATAGTTGCATTTGAAGTTTGGCCCGAATACCAGTACAAACTGATCTCCATCGTGGGATCATTAAGCTGGATTCGTTGACTGTTCATTGATGATGCATGCAGCCTAACTCTGCTTGCGAGTACCGGCCAGGAGGTTTCGAATGTTGGTAAACGGAGAGGTGCTGAGAATACATTCAAATCCCTTCCGCATAGTAGTAGCCTATCACCGCTTGTGGCGTGGGCTGTCGGTGGTTTTGCTCGAGCCCAAGTCCCGATCGACGTCAGATCGAGGACGAAAGTTGATTGCAGGGCCCAGTGGCCTGATTTGATGTCGAGAAGAGAAAAAAAGAAATTAGATGATCAATTATTGAATGGGTTACCCTGGTTGCTGCTGTTGCTTGTTATGAGCTGACAAAGCGCAAGTAGTGGTGGTGGTGGTGGTGGTGGTGGTGGTGGTGGTGGTGGTGAAAAGACAATTAGAAATATGATGCTAGGAATAGGTAGAGGATGAATAAGGATGATATAGAGGAAGGGGGGCTTCGACTTGTATTACTTGGTAAACCATAGTGTTTCTCGAAATTGTATCGTGCTCACTTCCTTCATGATCAATGATTCGGAGGACGATTTTAAACAAGATGATAGAAACGAAGTCCCCCACGCCTTCAGGCCTCTGCAAAGGATTTCAAACGCCATGACTAGACTACCGGGAGTTTGGTGATATGACAACGATACGTCTGTCTGGTGATAATATGAGAGCGTTGAAGAATAGGAAGCACGAAACGAGCCAGGTACAAGACTAGTAACCTGTACTCCATTATGTCAAGGTTAGCCCATCATCATACGGTGTTGGGTCACAAAAAAAACGGGTATACGGAGCAGACTGCGGGAGACCGGTGTATACGTACGTATTCCAAAAGTGGATACGCCGCGAAGTGATAACGGCAAAGTTCATGATTATGCGTGCAACTGTTGCTCATGGACTACTTAATGCGGAAGTGATATATGATCAACAGTAGCGAGAACCTCTTGGAGAATTGACGTAGCTCTTGGAAGTGAGTGATTACAGGGAGATGGAGCTAGTTTGTATCAATCGGCGTGAGATCGAAACAATGGATTGCTTCAACACATACCCAGGAAAGGAAGATTTAACCAAACAAGCCCATGGTCAGTCCAAATCTAGGTCCAAAGGTCCACAAAAACAACATACACTGTCAATCTTTTGCTTGGGCTGATAAGGACCGGCCGAAAGATGATTCTGCGAGGGTTAGGGTAAGGCTGATAGGAGACTCCGTCGAACTATAAGCACACGAGTGGGTCTCATTTTTTCTCGTGCATAGCCTACAGCCGCGAGCATGCTCGCGGCTGGAAGTCACAGTAGAAATATGATATTTCATGCGTCTACCAGAATACAAAATGGGCAATCTCTATGTATTGCCTATTGATGGTGGAGATGAGCAAATCAAGTACGTACAGTTCCTTATCACGCTGTCAATCAATCGCGCGACAAATTAGCAACGTCACCCATGCTTCTGCTCCCGGCCCATCATATCCGTCAATCTCCGTCATTCCAAAAGAAATACGATCTCAACTTGTCTCCACCATCAAGCTTCATTCTTGGGAGGAAATCCTTAATCAAGAAACTGACGTACGATTACTCTCTTTCGGGTGGGTTTGGTGGTCCGTGTCTCCGCGCGGCTGATATTTCTGTCCAGCAATCAACTACCCATCCCTACCCCATACAGCTACACTTCAACCGACTTGTCTGGTCTAAATGCCCGCGCGGTAGGTGGAACGGTCTACGGTCCCTTCAAACAGAGAAAATTCAAAACGCAGGATGCAGACCACGTCTGGGACCTTGAGCGGGGAAGTGTGGGGTGTGCGAAATCAAGCCACGTGGATAGTACAAGGTTTAAGACTCTCCATCGCCTATCGAATAAGTTGATTGAGTCCACGATTGCTATGTTGGCACATTCATGTACGTACGTACCTGTTACCGATGGGGAACAGAAGTAGGGCTGCCAAAAGGAACTGTATGTCGAACCGAAAGAGTCGGTTCAGGGAAGGTTCACGCAGGTTCAGACGCGGCTGACTGCAGATGTATACAGCAGCCACCGCCACCCTCTGATAGGATCGCCAGGGGAACTCGCTTGGTCACAGCCTTCCGTTCCCAGCTGCAGCAGTGTTAATGTCGAAATTCTCGCAGCCGGCAGGGACGGTCGCTGGAAACGGACAAGGGAATGCTGTGTAATGCTCACAAAGTTGAAGGTACTATACCTTGGCCGTTTCTTAATTTGGATGATACCAAGGCCGTCTCGTTGCTACTATTGATTTGGGGCTAAATATCCTGCCAGGTCGCCCTGTCCATACACGCTACCGGAAAGTTTGGCTCGCTGTCCCGTCAATGTCCGCCGACGATTGCGTCCCTTACACGCTTACAACTAGTGGTTATATTATGTGTAGGCATATAAAACTACCACAGACCTGCAACTCACAACAGGCTTTTACTCCGACCAACACTCATCCATTATAATACGAGAAGATCATTACCTGCCCGACGGCATTGACAACTAGGTCGCCTTTGTACGTGGCTACCCACCAGCCTGCGTCAGCATTGCGTTCTGCGATTCGCTAACATGTGGAAAGGAAATACGTTCCAGCCGATCGGACTGTCGTTTATCTAACGTCTGCAACCTCCCTCAGAATCGCAGAATACAGTACGAAGCGCTGCATCTTGCCGGCCGTTCGGCACCCTTGCGTTCCAGAACGGCTGTCCCGAGCAATAGTAGTTCATACTATATGCGACAGCAACCAAGTTATCGCGATTCTGAAGATTCCATCACCCGTTGGGTACTTCTTGTCGAACCGTATATCAAGTAGACCAGCTCTTTGTTCTCGACTGTCAGACGGTGGTTCTTTTGGGATCTGTCTTCGCCTTTCCAGCAATCAACAAGGCATAATCGTTCCTGATTGCTAGGTTTCCAATAAAGAGTGGCACTACCCTTCGTATATCGCCAACCTTCGAACAAATACCTTAACGTTCGTTTTTCAATATTCGGTAGAGATGAAGATTAACCCTCGAATTATGTTCCTCTTAACGGTAGCGGGATACGTGACCGCTACGCGTGCAACTAGCAACGACGAAGATCTAGAAACCCTGTCAAAACGACAAACCAACAATTACTTGTTCAAAGGAGTACCAATAGCAGAAGTAAATTGGACATCTTCAAACATATACAACTTTACCTGGGGATTGACGGGGGTGAATAATTTCGAGAACCTGAAGTTTGCGTAAGTTTCTAGAGCACTAAATTTTCATATTTTCGCTAACAGGAAATCAAGGGAAAATTTGATAACGACACTTGGGACTCTTGTCGCACTTATCTTTGTATATCGGGTTTTCGTTGTGCATCTCCATCACGTTCGATTAGTCGCTTCGGTGGGATCCGTTGAGTCTGCAAACTATTTTGCGCAGCCGTTATCAAAAGGACTTTGTTTCATACAGAAACACATACTCATTGCACCACTCTTCCGAAAACGGCATAACGAGCCTCTCCAAACTCGGTGGGGTCAACTATATCTAGGAACACTACCTTCGCGGATAAATGCCACCCTCCTCTTTGCATACATTCTCTCAAATGTCTTGTATTGCACTCTGCTCCTTCCCTGGAATGGCCGCGTCGGGCCAGACAACAAACTTCAGGCTCCGACCAAAGCATTCTTGATTTCTGAGTTTCGTGGACGAACTGGAGTTATGGCAACTGTCAACTTGATCCCATTGTTCGTATGTATGATGAGAAATAATTACGTGGGAAAGGCTATTGATGTTGGTTTCAACACTTGGAACTTGTACCATCGTTGGGCTGGACGTATTGTTGCGTTGGAAGCTTTCGCACATATGGGTGCGTGGATGGTAAACAACTTTGATTATGATGGTTGGTCTGGTATCGCAGCTTCAATTAGAAGGACTCACTTTCTCCAAATGGGTCTCATGGTAAGATCTTTCCGAATAACTCATGAGGATATTTAATTTTAACGCTGTACGATGTAGGCTGAATGCGCACTGTTTTTGATCATAGTTCTTTCGGTCGCACCTCTGAGACATGCACATTATCAGGTTTTTCTTGGGTCACACCAAGTGTGCATAATTCTCTTCCTTGTTGGTGCATGGCTTCACTGCCATATCGACCAACTTCCTCAAAAAAGATACGTCAGTATTGCCATGGGTATCTGGATTTCCGAGCGCCTTCATCGAGTTTTCACTATCTACCATAAGAATTTCTTCTTTGGCAGAAAATGGAATGCCAACTCCGCGGAGGTTCAAGTTGTTTCATCTGGCGAAGATGCTGTTCGAGTCTCCATCACGATGAATAAAGGTTGGGAGTACAAGCCTGGACAGCATGCATATCTCTATATTCCTCGATTGTCGTGGACTCAGTCGCACCCTTTCTCAATCGCCTGGTCTTCAACATCTCCTTCGGTCGAGGAGACAAACATGCTCCCTTTAATGGCTGTTTCAACCATGGCTGTTGTCGACGATAGGTCCTTGCCTTCGAAGAGTGAGTTCAACTCGTCGACAACACTTGCTCACCGCAATCTCCTTACAGCCAAACCGCGAACCACTATACACTTTGTTATCTCGCGCAGACATGGGTTTACCGGCCGACTCTTTGCAGAAGCCGCTAAAGGTGCCCGAGCTCGTTTCTTGGACCCCGAAAAGTCCGATAATATACCAAAGCGTTTCCTTGCCATTGTTGAGGGTCCATATTGCAACGAATCCTATAATTTCGACTCATTCTCGACAATACTGTTTGTTGCTGGAGGGTCAGGGATAACCCACCCGCTGGGTTACATACGCCATCTGCTAGAAGCCAGTGCTGATAACCTGGCTGCAGCAAGAAGAATAAAGCTCGCCTGGGTGATTCGTGACAGACGAAACATTGGTTGGGTTAGTGATTGGCTGGAGGAGCTATGGAGACTTGATGCAGGACGAAGCATCTTGGAAATTGAAATCTACGTTACAAGACCATCTAGAAAATCTACACACCATGAAACGGACATCACCGGAGGCCGCAGAGTGAAGTGGTTTCCAGGAAGACCGCAGATGGAAGTGATACTGGCCGGGATGCTCGCACCTACCAGAAAGCATGGCCGGAGAGGCGCATTGGCTGTGAATGGTACTGTACCCCACGAAATATATCGTACGAGACTTGCTAATTAGTACTCTAGTTTGTGGTCCGGGAAGTTTGGCAGATAATGTACGAGCTGCTGTAAGAGAGAAAGTAGATGAGGCTAGGATAGAATTTTCGGAAGAATCCTTCACCTGGTCTTAAACACCAAAAGGTTTACTTAGTTCTAAGTGACGTAATAGTCCTTGTGTTAGATTTCCTTTTAACTTTGGGCTGTACATATTTCTACGTCAGTCATTGCACTACTGCACGGTATCCGGCGTTATTTGGGCCTTTTTTCCTTTTACAACAGCGGGTAGGGCAGTAGGCTGGGTTATGATACCACTTGACGGAGTTTGGATTTTTGGCTTTCCTTTTTCTCCGGCTATTTGCGTCATTATCTCTCGAGCTCTGTCCTTGTTGCGTCTACCTAATCACCTAATTGACCTGCCTAGTTCTTGGTTTCGCAATATATCTTGCCTCCTGCCTCAATCTCGCCTGCTTCCTAGTTCCGTCATAATTTGAAGATCCTTGTATTGATTCTCTCAACTTGGAACTGCACCTGTTGGCAACTGGTGACGAGCCCACCACCGCGAAAAAGCAGTCGAAATGGCCCAAACCTGTATGTAGCTGTGTGGATGTAGTGCACAGCAGGCCTTATGGTAATGCGATAACGGTGCGGTTACTTGCACCTGAATCTGTGTATCGTGCCTATCCGGGAACTTCTGGTTGGGATAATGGTGGATATTCCTTTTTCTGAGTTTTGGGTTTCGAGAGCTTCCAGATCCGGGTCCCCGTGTTCCTCGCTGAAACTTGGTCCTGCCTGTCCAATAGTACAATGCAGAGGAGACCGGGGAGGTGAGATGAGATTACAGATGAGATTGATTCTTTCCCGCCATAATGCCCGCTCGTATTCACAGGATCAAGAGTCAGACCTCGGCCGACTGCAGATGTTACTTGCAGCAAGATCGACACGTCAAGAACCATTGGGTACGCGAAGGTTGTACAGAGAAGAGAGATCGCTATCGCAGACTCATCGGAAACGGGGTGTATTAGGCCGGTGTACTGATCCGACTGATCGATCTGATAGTATCTGGTTTGTCCGATTAGTTGGTTGGGGCCGCGATACGGAACGAGGGCAAAGTTTATTTCCCTCCTGCGCTAAAGGTACGATTGCAGGGAAAAGTTGACCCTGCAGTATTAGTGGAACGGAAGTAGCTGAGCCGGTCGGAAAACTTCTAGGGTTCAGACGAAGAGGCGCAGTAGATGTCCGTGTAATATATATGAATTAAGGTCTGATGCGTGTGATGACTTGATATCGGTAGATTAATTAAGACCTTCTTGTTGACAGGGCTTCGATCGGCATCGGAAGAATAAATTTCTGGTGCGGGCATATAGTGCGGGCGAACGGCGGGCGAGGTGGGTTGAGCTGCCCTCTTGAGGATAGATGGTTTTTTCCAGATGTTTCCCAAAGCCGTGCAGTGTGTAATAGATACACTTGGAGTAATGACAGGTGTCCCATGTAGTTATATCGAAGAAATCTAGCTTTGAGGTTCGGACTGCCGCGCGTTCTGTGGTGGGGATGGTGGTGTAATACCTGCGGAGATGCTAAATCGGGCGCATTGGCGAGAGAGGCCTGTCTTTCTTTATGCTTTCCCATAGCCTGCCCCAGAATAGGCCATCCAAATCCCCTATATAGCATTGGGTTGGACCCGATTTCGACGACGGTGAATTTCAACCTGTATGTAAAACTAGACACCGTCTTACGAGTGGGTTGAAAGTCTACATATATTCATCGTACCCCAAGATCTAGGCCTCATGATGGTTTGTAACAAGTGAAACTCTCAAAGTTTGGCTTTGCCAAATGCGAGCACAGTTGAGCAGGTCAGGCTGGGGCTTTCAAGGCCGACTACCAGGTAAGTAAAGGTACGTTTTGGTTAAACAGAACTTCGGCAAGGCTCGTTCTCCAACAGTGAAGGCTCCAGGGTGTAGAGATTAGGCTCACAGATCTCTTGCTGAGTTTAGGCAAAAAATAACGTGTAACCAAAGAAGGAGAGAACAATGCGCTTAAAGCCTACGTGTAACGTGTTTGGCATACGATATTTAAACGTTAGATGAGCTACTGACATGTCGCACCCGCTGTCGTGTTTTTGGGCATGCATGTCATAAGATGCTCACTTGAATCTAGACTCTCAAGCGACTGTTTGGAGTATTATGCCTGCATTTGGTTGTTCTCTGCGTTGGCATAATCAAACTCTTGAAAATACTATTCGTTGTCACTGGCCCAAGCAGAATATACGTACATCCTATCGGTCGAGTGGGCGGGGTCCCATGTTGCCTTAGGGTTAGGTATTTGATAGCAATGTTAACATCAACAGCGCCGCTCCCTCCCCCGCTCCCTCACCGCTCCCACCAACGGCCATAACGTCATCCGGATTCTTTGTGAGTGCTATCAACATAATTTTTCCCCCTCTGTTCTTCAATCAGCCAACGATGCGATGACTGCAGTCATTTTCTTTACATGCATCATATATATCAAACAGATCATATATATCGAACAGTAAGGCAAGCATGCAAGTAAATCTGAATATTTGAATACTGATATTCATTAACTCAACCCTTTGCAATTTCGTCCCAAACACTCTTTCATCAATAGCAATACTGTGCCAGTCCCGGCGAAATGCAACGAATCATCGGAATACGCAGTCTTCCTTTATGACTCCATCCTCGTACGCCACGAATCAACAGCATATGCACTTACTTTCAGACCCACCGATGGATAGCCAATGAAAGTGATCCATTCATGTCCTGGAAGCTAGCCTTCGTTGAAATCCCAAAGACGAACGTCGGGCAGCACTTCACGACTTTGGTGCACCCATCCGAAGGCAGCCCATTGATATCTCGATGCCCTGTGGCTCGAAAGGTGGTGGAGTGGAGCCGCTAAAGATCAGCTAAAGCCCTGGGAGCGGTAAGTGCGTCCCGAAGTGGCTGGGGGTGGGGGCGCTGGGGGAGTGTTGGGCTGGATTTTGATGGAAGGTTTAAGACGCCGATTTGGAGGTTACTGACTGTGATTTTGCCATGCGTCTAAGCTCAACATATCCAGAAAACACGCGGCCGAGTTTCCGTATCGTGGATATTAAGACCATTTATACCCTTATCGTACGATGATCATGAGAGGAATTGGTCACATATTGTCAAAAGTTCTCTCACTCACAACGCGGCTGAGGAGTGACGAGGTGTTGAATGCAGTGTAACAGGCACAAACTGTGCCCCAATTTACTTGGCGCAGGTACATATTCTGCCGAATCGATATATGGTGCTTTATAGACATCACATTTACTCCATACCAACGCTAACGCAGTATTTTTTTCAAGAATTCCGACGTGTTATCTATGCCCCGAGCAAAAGTCCGCCATCCTGACAAACGGCATCTCCAACATCAAGTAGAGCTTGCGTTTGGGCATACGGGATTGTTGCGTGCTAAATGGTGGAAATTTATCGCGATAAGCGCTGAACGCCCAGTGCTTGGCGCACGAAACGTCCTCCAGGTCGCACATAAACGAAGGCTGGATATAGACCTACAAACCAAGGAATTCTGATGTTGAAACATACCGCAGGCATGGGATTGTCTGTTTGTTGGAGTTTCCGTGGCTTGCATGACGCATATCATTGGTGCTTGTCATGATCGGTTGTCGATACCATTGATCCCAAGACAAATCTCGAGGTCCCCGCCCCCACTCGCAGGGCTGTTCATAATTTACTACCGGCCGAATTTGGACACTCTTTGTCACTCACAGGTACCACACGGACCTTGATGGATTGGCATCACAACAGCATCGCTGGTGATTTGGTAGTTTTTCGCTTCGAATTCGTGGTTTCTTTTTTGCCCTGGAGCTGAATTCGTGATTCGGGTTTGTCCGATGCGTCTCCGGATTTGTATTCCAGCTGATATCTTCAGCTAGCATACCTATTTAGGCACCTGCTCGAGTGTTCGTGCGCAACATCCTTGCCGGTGACTGACTGCCTATGTACAGTAGGCCAAAGTGGACAAAAGTTGTTAAACTTATATTTGTCAATTTGCCGGCATGACAAATGTTCAAAGTTGAGTACTCACCGATATACATCAGGGTACCTCTAGGTACGCTGACGTACCATGGCATACACCAATTTGCAAGTTCAAGTTTCAACATTTCTGTCCACTTTCATCATTTCTCATTTGATTGTACGGTAAACGTTCAAACTCTTAGCACTAAATGGTGTACGTCTAGGTACTCCTTGGTACTAATGTGTACCCTGTTTTACAAACTTCAATTTCAACATTTCTCAGACCGAATATCGGTGCAAGTGATAAGCTGTGCATGTGTTGAAAGTCGACAGAAATGTTGAAACTTGGACTTGCAAATTGGCGTACGCCATAGTATGTCAATAAGCGCTCAACTTTGAACATTTGTCATGCCGGCAAATTTGTCCACTTCGGCCTTTCATACTTACGTACGTCTTAAAACCTGCTATACGTGAATTCGACCAATTGCGAAGCTCTCGTTCTAAGCATTTTCCGTCACTCATAGTTCGCTGTGCGAAGCAAGAGAGGGGTGAGAGGTCTGGTGCACCACTGCGCACTGTTATGCGCACTATTATACGCAACTCTTTCTTGGCCAGTAAAACGTTAAGTGTCTGTCAAACGGTAGGGCGTAGGCCGAAAAATAGACATCTGACCAACGTTTGACAGCCCTAAAAAGCCTGTGAATCGCGACAAAGAGTTTTGTTTTGCCTACGTCCGCCTAAGTTTTTCACAGGTCCTGTTTGCGTCGTAACTATTCATCCATTGGATATCTAGAGTAAATACTTGTTGCTTTTGATGTAAACTTCCATGCTCTCTCCGTTTGGTGGTGTGCACTCTGCATTGGAATGATAAAGGTGACGATTGCCTCCAGAGGATGGAAATATTACCATTTGTATTCGGTACTGCAAAATGAACAGACTTCAAGGCATCCGTCGCCTCCTTCGAGCCTCAGTTTTTGCAATCTTCACAACGGTTGCTAACGGCCTGAAACCTTCCTATCAAGACCGTTGCTACAGAGAAACGGTCAAGATTCTGGAGGAGTATACTACGAATGGAACCTCTGACTTCGCCAACCCGCTCCGCTACTACGACCGAGCCCATGACGGTAGAAAAATATGGGATAATCGTGACTGCATAACTCTAGACGCTTGTTATCAGCTTTGCGGTAGAAGCTGGGAGTATTTCTTACTTCTCTCAGTATCAAGACTGTCGCTGCTCACTAACTCTCACATTAGGCTTTATCCGCTAACTAATATACTCGAACGTATATCTATCTGGAAAATTCCACTCCTCTTGCTAGTAGGAAATTTTCAGCTAGCTCCACTGGGGCGCTTCAACTCGATATGCGTTATTATCCATCTCCTCGGGGACCCGATTGATACCATTTGGAGCTTGTTGACCAAGCTTGAGGTTTCTCGACGGTTGTACACAAAATGGGCCACTATCTCTACAGCGTCTTCAGACCTTGAAATCAAGCCCGCACAAGCCCAGGACCTTGCTGCGGTCAATGCAGTCTTTGACGACTGGGAATTCTCAAGTGAAGATATGTTTGATAAAATGCACAGTAAACTCTCCAGTCTCCCCGCAGAGAAGCGTGCAGTTTTCATCAAGGCATGTACCAAGGCCGCCTACAAGCTTTCCGAATCTAGAGTCGATGACCGCCTCAGGGCATACCTAGCAGTGGTGGGTTATATCGTTGCAATTATCTCGGCGTTCTTTCGGACGTTGAACGATGGCCCATCCAAGATGACAGGTATGTTGCGGATACCATTCATTCAGGCTTCTCATTATTGACTCAGAACACCAGCACACTCGATTGCTTTCGCTATGTGTTTAGTATGGCTCGTACCTGCTGTACTTTTGAGCTCAATTGTTGGTGGATTTACGAGCAGAAGAGCTGGGTGGGGGGTTATTTATGAACTCCAGGATAAGCTTGGGCATCTATGGCCAATCTCGGATCTCGATAAGACTATATGCGAATATACCATCCACAGTCCGATTTCAAGCCACAGGTGGAAGTCGACGGACACCTTGGATGAAGCACTTCCGTACGCAGGTGGGAACTACTCTTACCGTCCGTCAAAATGTGTCTTTCCCTCGAATGCACCCGCAGACCGTCGCAACGAGTTTGCCCCCTACAGATCTCCTGTCCAGCTGCTCTTCTACGCCACTCTCCCTGTAGTATTTGCCGCTGGATGTGCCATGGCTCTTAGTTGTATAACCCCTACGATCGGGTTAGGGTGCAGGTTATTATCCCTGCCCTTCACTAAAAACAGGCACTGACTTCCCTCCTAGGACTGTCACCCAAATGGGGTTCCTTCTCAGCTGGTTGTCTAGCGTAGCCATAACTGCTTTCCTCGGCATGTTCCTCGCCGGAAAGTACCACTGGTACACGGTTCTCATCAAAGACTGCGTAATCACAGTGGTTATAGCTGGCTTCATCACCGCAGCATTTATCGGCAGGTAAGCCACTCCGTCTCTGTACAAACACATTCGCTCACCTCGCGCAGATATAACGGATGTTTCTGTTGGTCTGCTTACTTCAGCCGCTTAGGGAAAGCATATGTCGAGATCAACTTCGAACAACAATTGATGATGCTTGCAAAGAGCCTATGGCCGATACTTGTAGCTCTGGGGGTAATCAGTCAGGGGTTTATACTCCTGTTAATGCGCCAGGGCAACGCGCAGGGTGTAATGTTGTTCTTCAGAGATGAGGGCGAGAAGCAGTTGTATTTCGCGAGCTAAGGAGACAAGAGAAATTTATCCAAAGGAGGTAGTGATGTGGCGGTTGCGTATAGAGGTTCCGAGCAGCTGGGAGGCCCAGCCAGGAGAATGGTCGAGACTTTTCCGTTTGCTAAGGATGTTCTGGGTTGGAGTTACTATTTGTTTTGCGGTGACAATATTTATGATGAATGGCCAGATTAAGCCCAACAGAAATAGTTTCATTGTTTATGAGCCGGGCTCTCCACAGTAATGTTACCAGTACACTGAACTGTGAGATTCAAAGCATCATCCTTAAAGCTTGGGTGCCCTCTTGGCGTGATATATCACCTAGAACATCCTTCTTAAACTTCAGTGCAGGCAGATATGTCCCTGTTGCTTGCTCCCGTGCCCAGGTTTCTGCCCAGCTCGCAAGAAACGAAAGTATAGTTTACGAGAGCACCCTAGGACCAGTATGTACTCTAACTTTGCTCCGCCCAGGATGATTCCATTGCATTGCGAGTGCTGCCCGACAACTCCCTCGTTTCTCCAACCCACCACGAGCAAGTCAAACTCTTACACTGAGTTCTAGGTATTAGACGTGCCTACGTACTTTATACCATTCAGGTACTCTATATCATCACTCACTCTTCTACCCTTTCCCTGCGAGGATAGGTAAATAGCTGCAACTGAACCTCAGCCAGGGGGATGGATGTGAGTGGCAGAGGGAATTCGAAAGATTTTTCTCTTGCCTAGCCATCCGAAAAGCACAGTTCAGCTGAAACCTCGACATAAAAAAGAAAAATCTCGGCATCGAGTGATACGTTAAATACTACTGGTCGAGTGAGATCACATGATCCCTAGCTGCGCCTCGCAGTCTGCCTTGCACCCCACCTATTCCCAGTGCCCAATACAAGCCTCTAATTCCCATCATCACCCCCATTCGCTTGTAGCCCTATCTCCCGTAAAATCCTAGCCGCATCATGCTGCGTAACACGGAACTTGCCCATCGAGGCGCAGCAAAACGTACGGTATAATGGAAAAGTTTATATTGGCACTCCACTTCTACATTCAATTTACAGGACGTACGGATCTTGCCGCACACGAGGCTGGTGAGGTGCATTTCAATATGGGTCAATTGCAAACCCGATCTTACGTGGGAAGCTTTTTGTAGACACTCCACTTACGTCACTGGATTTCGTGCAAGACTTATAGATGTGATGGGGCTGGGAGGAAGTGCAATTCGATATGACTTGTATTCGAATAGTCCAACGACACTGTCCTCGGCTTCTACGGCCCAGGAAGAGCATCACGTCAAACCCGAATGCAAAAAACCCTGCAGTTTGTCTGGATGCAGAGATGCAGATGACGTAGCAGGTGGGTGATGCCGGGATGCAATTATCGGAGATCAGTCCGCTCAATGAAGGTGTACCTGTCTCCCCGTATGGAGGATCCTACACTTTCGGACGGTGATTGACTACGAAGTAGAGTGGGTGGTTGGATTGCTGAGATTTGTTTCTTACTTCTGATAATTAAGATATTCTGAATTATTACCCTAAACCCATACTTCGTCCGACTAACCAACGCCCCTGCCAAACTCCAAAACTCACGCACTAAGACAAAGAAAACCTGTTTTACAAACAAAAACCGACAAGCCCGCTAAATAAATCAAATCAAACCAAATCAAGCATACCCAAACACCACATGAACCGTACTTAGAAATCTTCACCCATACCGACTCGCCAACGTCCCACCATCCGAAGACCAAGTCATCGACTTCCCGAGCCCACCTCTACTACCACCTTCACCGCCGCCAGTATCATATGCCTGCCTTTTCGCATCCAGCATCAACTTATCCGTCCGTAGCCGATGAGCCTTCCGTAACTTCTTAACGTCTTCAAACGCCTTATTAAACCTCTGCTTCTCTGCTATTCTGTTAGCCAACATCCCCCTTCCCCCCTCAATGACCACATACCTTTTTCATCTGCAAAATCAATGCTAATATACTTAAACGTGACCTTCTGACCATTGCTTTTCGCGCGAGTAACATTCGCCCTTAACACATCAACCGCCCACTCCCCCTCATACCCCTTCTGGGGCAAAAACAGCAGCGCCTCGATCATTCCACTCCCCCTCTTTTCTGACTCCAGCACCGTCCGTCGACAACACGTTTCGCTTGATGAGGATCCGGCAAATAGTCGCTTCATGTTGTTCCCGCAGCAGCGCTTGGGCTTGATTTCCAGCGTCTCTTCCATGGGTACCTGCAGGAAGCTCCACCGCGCGTCCCGTGTTTTGTAATACAACATTAGCCGGGGAGCGGCGGGGAGATGGAATTCCATCACTGAGGGGTTGGGGGAATTGGAGCTAGAGCCGGAGCTGGAATTGGTCATGCTTCTGGCGAATGGGGGGCGAGGGGATGGGGGTGGGGATGTGAGGCCAGAGATATGGGGGTCTGGTGAGGGATAGAGGATTGATTGACGGGTAAGAGGTTTGTCGAGCCACATTTGGATTCGTACGTTGCTACCTTGCTGGCCGGTGCCGAGTCGGGCAGCGCAGATGATGCTTCGAGACCCAGGCCTGTGTACGTACGTAGTTAGTAGGTGTGAGAGCTGGAAGGAGGAGGGGGAGTACTGGTCAAATATTACTTGCGAGCCAACTATGGCGCGTTGAAAATCGTGGAGATCTGTAGATATGTCAACACTTGTCATCATGATGACCTCTCTTGGAACATGAGTACGCACCTCGGGAGGCTTTGAACGAGTATTCCCGGCTCTGAAGTTGATTCCTCATTAACACATTCAAGACCGGCGCGCGGGGGTTATATCCCGCGATATAAGCCGTAAAAAGCTGTGTTTCAGCGCAATTCACGACAAATTCTACCCTCAGATAAGCATTCGCTATGTTTTTACTCCAGACGAAACAGGGCTCGATACCTTCGGAGCTGCGGGAGCTATTCTTAAAGTTCTCAGTCGTGTCGCAAAGTCGTAACGTTTCTTCGTCTTTCCGGAATACCAGAAGCTCCCGCGTGAATCGCTCCGGATCTAGGGTGGTTTCTAAAGTTCTACGCCGAGTGAGTATATAAAACTAGGTCGGTTGAAGGGGGTGGATTGTTACAATTGGAGAATCTTCTCCTCTCCTGGTCGCTCATCTCGAATGCCCAATACGACCTCCTTTTCGGGTTTGTTGAGCCACACAAGGAAGCAATCATCCGGTAAACGGAGCAAACTGTCTTCGTCCGGAATCGGCAGCTTCCGCTCAGAGAAACTTTTGATTACGGTGGAAATAGACTGGAAATTACGGATCGGTAAGCATGCTTCTAGACCCCTCGACTGGACTGTGTGTACCTCTAAAAGCCCACATATGTATTCGCACCATAAAGAATTCTTATCCAATCGCCGGTAGATGGCGCTCTCTTCGCATCTCTTAAGGAGCCACGCGGCCTTCAAGAGGTTGAGATACAAGTCTGCTGGAACCATCTGTGTGTCATATATCTTCTGCTTACTGAACTGACCCGTTCCCTTGAAATTTCTCAGCGTCAGTCAACTGAATAAACAGCTTCAAGTGAGGCCACATACATTGTCGATCCACCACGCCGCGGCCTCTGTATAGTCACCAATCGGGATCTCAGGGTCAATACTCCGAAACCGCGGGTGATAGTGTAGTGTTTCTTGGAATTTCTCTTCCAGCCGTCTGCTAGTGAGCGCATATATATTCCCCGCACGGCCACCTTCTGGATACGGAGGTGCTGGACCAGTAATCTCTGCTGGCGGCGGAAGGCCCTGAGAATGCCGAATAAGAAGCTCCAGCTGCTCCAGCTTTCCCATGACGACATCCCGGAAATCATTTATCTGGTCTCCGAGATCTAAGAGAAGCCTCCTAAACTCTTGTGGTCAGAACCGCCATTTCCAACAAGCACATGAACATACATACATCTTAAGTGGCTCTATAACAAACTGAATCTTCGCAATATGAAATGCACAGTCCTGGGTAAGTCTATAAACCTCATCCTCGGCATCAATCGACCAACGTATCTTCGTAACAAACCCTCTCCCATCACGGCGAAAAACCGAGTACCTATCCAGCAATACCTCCGTCCGTCTGAGTGTACCCGTAAAATCTCCGATGATCTCCGCGAGCGCATCAAGATCCACCGAATCAACTTTCAATTTCTGCCCCGGCCCGCGTCTTCGCTGAAGGTGCTTCTCGTGGTCGTTCAATATCTGATATAAACTCTGAAGACTGCTCCCGAGCCCCTTCACCTGCTCGCCATACCGGATATATGCTAGCTTGGCACCCGAGACGTTGGAGAAACATGTTGTCCAGAGCTTAGAGGCGAGTTGAGTTGCGGTGATAAAATCTCCCACAGAGAAGCCGAACGACATGGAGTCGACGATCTGTGGTAACTGTCAAATCTGTATGTTTGTACTTAGTACAGATTTGTGTAATTGTTATACGGGTATGAGATGGATGAATGTTGAGAGAAAAAGTGCTAGATAGATAGACAAGTCTCGGCGAGTGACGTTTCTACAGGGCGGACACGCCGATTCCACTTCTTAAGGTCAACTAGCTATCGCGCAGGGCGGGAGAGTATATGCGGCGAGGCGTTTCGATGTATACATGAGGTGGATGTGGTGGTGCTGTCAGAAGATCGAGGGCAGTTAGCGCTGAGATAATAATGGAGCGAAGGAGACGAGAACCTCCGTTACGTTCGCTGTCTGCAGCCCCTGGCTCTTTCAGTCACACTGCAGCTGAGAGCTGGGGGTGGTTGACGTTGCTCCAAAGGTTAGGGTGATACAGATATTTACTTCGCAAATGAATAGAAATGTCCTCCACTTCAGACTAAAATAATTCTCACCTCCCACTTCTCACTTCATACTGTACATATGCTTCCTTTTGTCAGGCACGGCTTTTTCTCGTCAAACCTGACCAACAATTTGCGCGGAATTCGGAACAGTTTTCCCAGGCTACGCATGCATGCATTGTTCATCACTGGGGTGGTGGCTGATTTATCTGCATTAATTTGCCGCACAGCCACCGCCAGACCCACAGCTAACCTCCGCAGCGACATCACGATAAGAAAAAATGAGTACCTATCTGTATCATATGTGACAAAGTCGAATACTCGAGTACCTAAGGCACGTAACAGAATGGGCTGTGCTTGATCACGTACTGTGCACTCGTACCGGTTGATACCCAGGAAACACAGAGAAGTATCACGAGTAGGAACTTAAAGAATTAGTCTTGAGTCATTCATTATTAAGTAGGTAACAAAACGTAACAGAGCCACAATTAACAGGTTCAGAACATGATCGGGGAAACCGAGAACCCGCGAGTTGGAATGCAAAGGAATTCTAACTCTTTGACTACTTACTCTATTGAGTAGGCAGAATGGGGCGACACAACCCCCCGTTTCAAACATGACCACTTCCATCAACTTTGAAACGCCAAAGATAGTTGTTCTATCATGATAATCGGCACACTTGATGGCATTGAACAAGCAGGTGGTTGCTGAGGCCAAGAGCTGCTCGCACTCAGCTCGGCTTCAGCTTCTCCCTCTGCCTCGATCCCGCATGCTTGGGAGAAAAATTTCTTGTCTGCTTTGCGAGTTTCGAATGGCAGCTCCCCGGATCGGGAGAACGGTTTCGTGGACAGGCCTCCGAGACGGTTTTGACACCTCAAGAATCGAGGGATCATATTGATGCCTAGTGATTGTATCTTGTTAGTATATGAATTGGATCCGGGTAAGTGCGAGGAAGAAGGCTCGCTGTATATTGGAACTGTGGAGGCGAGGTTATTTTGCCAGTAGTGGCTAGGTGGGATCGGGGAAGTTGGAAGCTTGTGTGGATTAACACGCCCCAAAATTACCATTGATCCACACCATGCTCACCTCGAAGAAGCTCGCCTCAATCGTGAAAGCCAGGGTGGAACGCCGTCTGCGATGCAATTATGCAATTATTCGAGTTACTCTAACTGCTGCTGCTGATTGGTCCTCCATCCCAGTCTCTCTTAATCTATCCGCATGAGCGGTTAGGCTACAACGCCAAACATGGTAACACTGCAGTAGCTCTCCAATTCTCGCCTCTTTTTGGCTATCGAGGGGTGAGAAAGTTCGAGGGTGCCTTGTCGCTCACAAATAGTTTCCGAGCCTACGTCTAGAAGGTTGATATTAAACCTCGAGAACTCCGTCATCTCGAATCCATCACTCTCAACCGTAATCCATAATGTCCCCTTACTACGACCACAATCAACAAGCAGACGAACTCGGCCTCGCCCTGGACACGGAGGATGTCGAGCTCCTCCGTGAAGCAGAAGAGAATCCGGACGCCCTCGTCACAGATACTCCAAACGACCAGAAATTAAAGACTTTTTCTGTGATATGTATTATCGTGAATCGAATGATTGGTAACCATCACCCGCGTATACTCTCGCAAGTCCAGATTTTAACGGTGGTGGTGATATATAGGAAGCGGGATCTTCAGCACCCCGTCAACAATAGTCCGTGCAACCGGCAGCGTCCCCATGGCGCTGATATTCTGGGTTATCGGGAGCTTGATGACTTTCATGGCGCTATGCGTATACCTCGAGCTTGGCCTGAGCATACCGAAATACAAGCTCCGCGGAGGTGATAGAATGGTTTCTGTACCGCGGTCAGGTGGTGAGAAGAATTATGTCCGTCCCTCTTTCCTCCCCTTCTTTTCCTACTTCAGCAACTAATGGGCAATAGCTGGAATACATGTTTCCAAAGCCGCGCTACCTTGCCACCTGTGTGTACGCCATCATCTTCATTTGCGTCGGCAACACAGCGGGCAACGCTATCACCTTCGCAGAAAATTTCCTGCAAATGATCAACGTCCATCGGCCAGCGGCGGGGGTCGTCCGCGGTGTTGCAATCGGGATTATAACACTGGCATGCCTGCTCCACACAGCTTGGAGAGCAGCCGGAATCGCAGTCAACAACTTCCTGGCTACCATAAAAATAGCGATACTCCTTGTCATCATCTGTGTCGGATTCGCAGCATACGGTGGCGCGATCCCGGCCGTCAAGGAGAACAGCTTTACTTCCGGCGTCGATTGGGAGACAAGCAGTACCTACGGCTACGCCGAAGCGTTCCTGGCAATTATATTCAGCTATGGCGGGTACGAGAACGCCAACTACGTAACAGCGTCCGCATTCACTCCGTCCCCTTCCAGGCTAACACGCACAGGTCTTGAGCGAAGTCCACAAGCCGCAAAAAACCCTTAAAAAGGGCGCATTCATAGCTGTGGGCCTCGTGTCCCTCCTCTACATCCTCACTAACGCCGCCTACTTCGCCGCAGTCCCAAAAGACGACCTAGTGAACGCGGGCGCTCAAGTATCATACACATTCTTCCAGAAGGTCTTTGGCGGACACGTCGCAGCGGAGCGTGTGCTCCCTGGCCTAGTTGCGCTCTCATCCCTGGGTAACATCGTGGTGGTGACCTTTGTTGCCTCGCGTGTCAAAGCCGAGATCGCAAAGGAGGGAGTCATTCCGTTCTCCCGCTTCTTTGCCGCCAACACCCCCACACTCCTCACCCGCCTCTTCCGCCGCAAGGCTGCGCGCATGGGTGATGACGACCTGCAGAACTTCCACATGCAGGCCGAACAGGCTCCCGCCGGCGCCCTCCTCCTCCACTGGATCTTCAGCATGATCATCATTGTTTCCCCGCCCATGGGTGACGCCTACGTCTTCTTCGTCAACCTGTACTCCTATACCATTAACTGCTGGATTGGTTTCTTCCTCGCCGCGGGACTGTTGTATCTCCGCTTCAAGCCGCACTCGACCTGGGTGGCCGAGTCGTCGTTTAAGCCGTGGGGTGGCCCAACCATGGCGATCATTTACCTTATCTTCAACGCGTTCCTCATCGCCGCTCCCTGGACGGGTGCAAGAATTGCGCAGAAAAACCGATTGTTGATATCGTCGATACCACCGTTTGTGTTTCCAACGGTAGGAACGGGCTTGTTTGTGGTCGGCGCTGTGTATTGGGCGCTGTTTCGATACGTGTGGCCGAAGGTTTATAAGAGGGAGCTTCATCAAACTAGAATTCCGATTCTGCTCGATGGAGTCCAGGTGCATGAGATTGTTATTTGCTCTTGGGTATGCCCCCCCAGATGTAAGGAGAATGACAACTAACTCTAATGTATAGGTTGTGCCGGGGGGAATGTCGGAGCAAGAAGATACAGAGATGAAGTCGTGGCGGCAGTAGAGTTGTGATGTGTGTCGGTTTTAATGCTTGTAATGAGGTTTATGTTGTAGATATTGGTTTTACGTATAGATGTATATAACAAATTTTCTTGATACTGCTCGCAAACTATGACTCCATATGATCCGTAACTTCCTGACTGGTCAACCTTCTCCTTCCCGGTGGCTACTAACGCACTTACATCATCTTCTATCATTGATTATCACTCCAGATTAATCACTTACCAGGCTTCGAAGGTAGGTACTAAACTGGGTGCTCTGGGCGGAGGTAATGATCTTAAGTTTGGCAACATTAGATTAACAAAAATACGCGGACATACAACAATTATAACTACTGTATATACCGGCCACTGCGGTTCGGACGTCAACAGTCAGCACGGGTGCCTGTCCAACTGTTTTTATGCCTGTCAGCGTCAGTAGGCTAGTGTCCAAGTAGTCAAAGCTATCAGCACCCTCAAGTTTAATTCTATACTACAAATTTAAAACAGATTCATATTGCAGAGTATTTTCCCCCGCGGTCCACCCTTTACCTCACCCGTTCTTCCTGCACTTCTTATAACACGCCACAAATTGAGAACATCCTCTACGCACGCCATAATTACCATAACCCTGTCTATCCCCTCTGAAACCGTCAGCACTGGCTGTCCATAACGAAATTACCTGTCAGCAACAAACAGTGTCCAAACCTCAGTGGCCGGTACAATATTCATGAATATCGCCCGCAACGAAGATATGGGGACTACCCTCTTACTATCCTCTCCTAAATACAAGCATTAGAGATGGATGCAGATAAGCAGTTGTTTCTTCTTGCTTGCCGCTGTACAAACATGGCTGGGATTTGGAAGACGAAATGATCTCACACTAGTACTTCGAGCGTCATCAACTATCACTCAGATATCACAGGCAATCACGAGGCTCGGCAAGGCTTGGCTGTTTTTTATCCATGAGACATCACTCGCTACCTGGCCCTAAGAGTTTTCTCTCCGCCTAGAATCTCCTGGCGGGGATCTTGAGTGGGCTTGGGACCACTCCGCAGCGGGTTTCTATACCGGTTCTCACCGACGACACAATTACTAACTTTAGCGAAGATATATGGGTATATACTGTAGCTGAGCACTTTTAGCTGATTGTTGCTGATTCCCTGGTTTGAGATGTAGCAAACTGGCCGCATCTACGAGGGCGACGTGATTTCTCGACTGTGTTGCGGAGAATACATTACAAATGCAGATGTGCACTTGGGTGTCCGCCGGGTCATCAAAAGCCGTTACAGGATTTCAATTTTAGATTGCGGGGCCTTGGGCTCGTGGTAAGCAGAATATACTGTAGCGAGCGTCGAGGTTCGGACGGGCATTTCAGCGTGACGCTTTTTATTTTTGTTTGGGGCCGCCGTAACGATTTTTTTTGACCGGATGGCGTCTCCGTGGCGCTGTTTTTTGGTCCTTACGTACGAGGTGCGGGAGGGTACGAGGGTGTGATTTGGTGATTTGGTGAAGCAGGGACTCAGATATGGAGATGCTTCACTGTGAAGACTGCATTTGTAAGCGTGACAACAAAACAACGTACCACAGCACTACCGTACGAAGCCTCCGTGATGGGTGACTTTAGAATATTTACTTACCGGACATAACTCCCGTGATGCGGTACGTCCGAACCTCGACGCTCGCTACAGTAGTTAGAATGTAATTTACAGCATCACACGAAGATTATCCAGGTGCTGAACAAGAGAGCAATATCTGCACTAAGTAGGTACACGGTAGGTATTAAATAATCCCGGAAATATGCAAGACTCCATATAAATGATACACCCGCACCTAGACCAACGCCCACAAAAAGGATACCTTAAACAAGGCTCTCGACCTACACCCCAAGTCATTCCCAGCCGGCCGATGCCTATGATACACTGTCTAAGATTCCCCATCAAGCCCGGAGGGCGCACCCTCTTACTCCCAATGCCGCCGCAACGCCGCAACCCACCCGCCCCTAAGTATCCTTGAAGACCCCTAGTAGCACATTCTCACCCTTGCGTAGTATAACCCTTCCACCCCTCAACGACACGACACCTACATCTTCACTGTCACAAGCTTGCCAACTGGAGACCGTAAGTTGAGGGGCATCATCCTCCTTCGCCTTCCCAGCAACGCCCAAACACAGGCCTGATTTCGCATCGATGAGAATAGCGCCAGAGACGGAGGGAGTGTCCATCCTATTTGTCGTCAGTTTGGTAGAAAATGGGGTAAGAGGGAAAGCTAACACAGTATCGAGAAAGCGGGTGATGGCAAAAGGGTCCATCACATCAATTGTTGGAAGCTCAATGGTGGGCGAGATAGTTGAGAAGCCCTGATTCAGCGTGCAAGAAGGTTGAGAGCCCAGTACTTTGGGCTTTTGGAGATGCGGTCTGCGTAGTTAACAGTCGCCGAGAGATTACTTCGAATCTTAAGACGATGCGTGGTAGCGCGGAACTAAGGAGGTTGAAGCTGAGGTTGGGGTAGGTTGTACCATTCCATATATATTCGCCTCCTTTACGATGAGAACTAGGTACAGATATCGACAGTGCAACTGAATACCAGACTATCATTGGATCTCTCATGTACGCAGTTATTAGATCAAGACTTGGCCCAGCACATATCATAACACTTCATAATTTCCCTCTGCTACAAACAAAAGTCGCAATTAGCTAAACTAATTTTGTGATAACGTACCTTACCCGGCATTTGGACATGATATGGTCGAGACTCACTCGCCTTCTATTGAATGTGTTCGGAATATACTCTTTCTCCCTTAGATCTAGCTGATCCGAAAAACGACGAACATAGTACTGTCTCTTCCCCCACTCGATTGTCAGTGGTAGTTTCTCCCTTGGCTGTGTTTGGCAATTTACGATTTATTCATCTCGGGAGGTGTTCATCTCCGAGGTCCCTCGTGACAAATAGCTCAAGACGGGGTCGCTGCAGTCGAACGGCAAAGAAGACATCATTTTCCTCACTGGAAAACGTTATACAGCTGCGCCTACATATCACCATCCAGCCTTGTCGAAAACCACTCACATCGACCATCTAACGTCGAACCCAACTCAACAAAAATCACCCTTAAAAGCAAACACCCTATGCACCAACTAGCCAGCACCAGAAATGACCAAACACCACCCAAGCGAACAATATCAAGAAGAGCTACGCTCAGAAACAAAACAAAGAAAAGGGCAAAAAGACAAAAAATCCATCTCCAAACTCCCGGGCATATGGTATGGTATGGTACTGTACAAAATCCGCGCAAATAAAGACAGAGAATTACGCGCATTAGAAGGATACGGCGGGGTATCGATGCTATGCAAAACAGAAAAAGATCATGAAAGAAAGACGGAAAGACAGAAAACAGGTGTTGAACAACTAAACGCCTCGTCCCATGCATAACCCCATCCCCACATACCTCTCCGTATGTATAAAGCAGCGTTGACAGAGCACAAACATTCATTCCATCGTAACGAGCGTCTTCGTAACGAGCGTCTTCGTAACTTAATACCGCAGTTTGCCCAGGATAGAGAAGCTATACGCAGCTTCGGCTTCACCCTTCATCTGTAAAGTACACTAAATCAGTACCGAACTCTCCCAGGACCTAAGGACAACAAACCTGCATCATATAAACCGTGCTCTTTGCTCCAATTCCTCCCACATCCCCCGGCTTGCCGGTCCCATCTTCTTCGCCCTCGCCAACCAGTATACTAACCGCGATACCAGTCCTCGCGACCCTTTCAAATGCAGACTCGCCCAAAACCACATCTAAAAGCACTGTGGTCCCCTTCTTATTCACGATAACAATCCGCTTGTCGTCGTCATTCATGCTTCTCCCTCTCTGTCCTTCCAACGGCTTCAATACATTGAGCCTCGCATTTCCAAGATCACGCCATTTTGATGCATTCTCGCGACGGTAGAGACGAATTTTCATGGGCGACATCTGAACAATGCTATTCTCAATTCCAGAAACATTAGGCAAGCCGATGGGACTTCCACCACGAGAACTACCAGCCATCGAAGAAGAGCTCGAAGCGGCAGAGCCCAGTGGGGAGTTCTTGAAGATCTTGCCGGCGCGGAACCTCGAGAAAGCTGATGAAATACTGTTGACCGATGCCTCTGATGGTGATGAAACGAGACTTGGAGTAGAAATGCTGGCTCCTGCGCGGTAAGTTTTGGATCTTGCCCATGCACCAAAACCTCGCTTGATACTTCCGCCTGACGAATCATTGTTGCTCATTTCAGATGGCAACGATTGCGAACTAATAGTGGTGGTCGGAGGAAGCTGGTGTTGAGGATAATTACGACTGCCATTAAGGGTATTATATAGCATTTCGCATTCATTTGGGGACCGCGAGCGAAGCATAATACTGGCACCAGCCATTTTCGACGAAGGGGGAGTGCGTATAGATATGTCGACGGCCGTGCCGCGTCTGACTGGAAGGGATGCAGTCAAATCGAAAGAAAAGATTGACTCGCCCTGGGATCGCAAGGAATCGTAGGACCCAAGCGACGTCACCATCTTGTCATTTGCCACTGCAGGGGATCCAGGCGACGTGGGTACGGATGTCGTCAAAGGAAAAACTTCGATATGGCCCGGAGTGATTATAACTTTGCATTCTCCGGGAGAAACCTTTTCCCATTGGTTTGTAGACCAGGTAAAGATGAACGCCCTGAATTTGGCACCAATTTGAGGAACTGGTGGTGGTGGTTGTTGTGGCTGAGGGGGAGCTATCGGTGTTCGAGCCAGGGGTGTAAGTTCGGATGCGTTATCCACATCAGCATCTTCGATGGCTGCAGAGCTCGAGCGTTGCCTGGGACTTGAAACTATGCTCGATGCTTGCCTTGATATGCGTCTCGGAATAGAAAGCAATGGAGGTGGGTAATCACCATCTTCCTCCTCCGAACACAGGGAAACCGCATCATCAGACTCTTCGTCTTCGGAAGATGACGAAGACGACGAAGAATCGTCGTGGCCATGCTCAAGGCGCTGATCTTCTTCCGCATGCTCGGAGTCAGAGTTGGATGGGGATGAAGGGTCATATTCATGCTTTAAGGGACTGGAGGTACGACGTCGTCCACCAAAGGCAGGGGCCGGCGGTGCTGTCGAAATAGGTTCCGGTCTTGAGTTGCCATGCTTCGCAATCGTTGGCGTACGGTGTGGAGGAACTGGAGGTGGGGAATCACCATCTGGTTCACGCTCGCCCTTGGAAGGACCCATGGGGAGAAGACTGGGAATGTTATCCATTGGGCTTACGGTACTTCGCTTGGGCGTGGGCGGTTCATCTCGACTAGGATTAGCCCTCTCTTCATCATCTAGATGGACCGAGCGAGTTCTCGAAAGGAGGTGCTCCGACTCCTGAGTATCCTCGGTGACTGAGGATACACTCTGCCCGCTTAACGATTTATTCCTAGAATGCGGTCGACTAGCCCTGCGTGAACGCTGAATGTTGGAGGCAGATTTGTTGCTTGGAGTAGGAGATCCAGAACGTCCAGCATCTGTGAGGGTGTGCAACGAAGGTGATCGAAGACCAGAGCTATCCCTTGTCGCTGGTTTTTCATACTTGAAAGTGATGTTGGCAACCTCAAATTCCCCTCCTATAAAATCACACTTCACTGGAGGATTAACAAGCGCAGCAGAGAAGTCTGGAGGCAGCCAACCCGGGGGGAGAGTGAACTGTGGGTCTGGTTTGGGCTCTTCAAGGTCCTCAAGGTCTTCCTCAGCCGCGGTTTCGGCCGAGATACTCGTTGGGTGAGGGTCAATTTCAGATTCCTCGGTGGGAATGTTTTCGCTGCCTTCCTTTGTTTCGGGCTCAAGAAAGTCGAAAACATTGAGCTTTGGTGCGTGTCTGGACCTCCGTCTGCGAGGTTTGACGGGAGAGTAGTGCCGAGATGGAGCAATGGATTCTTCTATCACCGTCTCCAGGATTGCTGGTTGTATGGGTTCCTTCGAAAATGGGCCTTCTGGCGGAATAGGAATAAGTCCCAGCATCTGTACCCACTCAAAACCGGCGGCGGTAGATGATGCTAAGGCCATGACTTCCCTCCATTCCTGCGCCTCCTGATCCAAGCCACGTACCATGACCACAATCTCTCCAGCCGCATCGCCAGTTCTAGCAGAGATTGCCGAGAGAGGAACCGGAGGAAACAGTAACCATTTACTAGAACTCTCATCGACTTCAACAAACAGGATCTCGCCCTCTGAATACTTACTCTTTGGTGAAGGGTCCCGTAGAATTAATTCAATCGTCCGTTCGATATTTTCGTCAGAAGAATGGTAAAATCGCATCGTGAAACAGTCTCGAGCCTTAACGCGCCGTTTTTGGTCCAGGCAGATGTCTCGTCGCGGAAGCAGCGTGTGGATATCGTAAACCTTGGAAACATCGAGAGCAGCGGCAGCTTCGTCTTCAATACGGGCTTTCTCCTCTGAGATTTTCCGACGAGCTATGGTGACTAGAGCATGAAACGAAGTTGACAATGAAGCAGCCATCGGGGAAGATTTGATGTAGTCGATCCGCTGAGGTACGGGAGGTAAATAGTCAGTGGATTTTTCCAAGATAATGACGGCTTCATCGCCAGGTTGAAAGAAGGACGTCATTCAAAATTAACAATTAATAAAGCAATGAGAATGGGGAAGCAGAATAGAGGGGGGGGGAAGAATGGAAAGGCAGAGCTAGGCCAACAACGAGAATAATGGTGAAGCCTAAGGGGAAGGGGATGGGGATGGGGAGGATGGAAGTGTGTTTGTGTTGTCTATCACTCGAAATCGCCTTCAATGTTTGGTCTTACGCCGTCTCATCTCCAACTCACCAGGTGACACAACAAAAACGAAAAAGAACAAGAGTATAAAAAAGTGGAATACCACAACAACCGGAATTGCCAAACAAGAAAAACCAGCTCACCTTGAATAATTTCGCTAGTAACTTCAACCGCACAAGCGGTCGCTTCAGCAGAAACGCCACATCAACCTTTTCGTCCTTCACCTCCTCCATATTTGGCGGCGGTGGCAATGCCCAAGTCGATGGATCCCCTTCGTATTTCGGATTTTTTGCTCCCCCTTGCAATGTTCCATGCAAAATTTCGAGTTCCTTTCTAATGTTTGCGTCTTTTCGATCGTAATCATCCTCGTCAGGCGTCATAGTCACCACTACATCCTGGAAACCCATTCGCCATACAGAGAGGTATTCCTCATACACCCTCTTCGCATCGCCTGCCCATGTGAGAATCTGGTCGACATTACCAGTCGGAATCCGTTCGTGGAGAGTCCTCAGTCGCTCGAGAGAGATTCCCATGTCAACGATTGGTCTGGTCGGATTGGACGAAAATCCGCGTGAGCTTCGGCTGCTTGCTGTCGCAAATGTGCCAGCAGTACCAATGCTACTAATGGAAGATGTTCGACGGAGGTCATCGTCCGCTCGACCTAAGACTGTTTGGAACAATATAGGTACAACATCCTCGACCAATGTACGGAGTTCGCGCAGGTATTTCACTTCTTCGGTAGAAAACTCCTTCAGAAGATCCTCAACCGTCAAAGTTTCAACATGCTTCCGACCCTTACTACGTCGACTGCGAGCTGCAGAGCGAAGACTCTTGTTTGATTTCGGCACTGAAAGAATTGAAATTAAATCCGCATGCTTAGTATACTTCCGCTTCAAACTGACCGAAACATCGGGATTGTACCAGTCCTCGATCTCATCGTCGTCCTTACGCTCGACCTTGTCTTTAGGGCCTGGAGGCTGGGGTATTTCGACTATCTGTGGCTTGCCAGCCTTTTTGAATTGCAATGGCTTGACCGTTGAGGCATCGGAGGGATTTCGAATGAATGAGTCACCGTCTAGGCTATCCCCACACACAGAACCTGTTGGTGTAAAAGACCCGTCGCTTCCAATCATGCTATGTACGCTCTTTGGGCGCGGCGGAGCAGTTGTACCTCGTAAACTTCTTTTCGGAAGGAGTAAGTCCGGGATTTCTTGCAAAACAGGAATTTTCCGTTCATCTTTATCATCCTCCTGCTGTGGAGTCTCCTTCTCAGGTTCTGGATCGTCAGCAGAAGGTGCCACGACTGGTTCTTCGACAGACTCCTTTGCAGTGGCCGCTGAGGCTGGCGGGGGCATTGGGGTTGGTTCTCCCATCACTACTTTCTGGGTTGGGTCTTCTAATGGTTCTTGGGCAGGCCTCTTGATCACCGTCTCCACCTTCGCTGGCTCCTTCACTGTCTCCTTCACTGTCTCCTTTACCGGCTCCTTTACCGGCTCCTTCACTGACGCTATCACTGACTGTTGGACTGAATTATCGAGTGATTCTTTGATAGGTACTTCCGCAGGCTGTTCGACTTTATCCATGATTGATTCACCATCTGTCTCTTTTACCGGCCCCTCCAGAAGTTCCATAAGTGGTTCTGGTGGCGGTGCCTTTGGCGCACTTTTGCCAGGTTTCACCTCAAGCTGTAAAACAAGTTCCTTGACAGATCTTTTTGGAGGTTCCTCGACACACCCCATGGCTTTCCTCGGAGGTGCCTTCAAAGCCTCTGCAGCAGGTGCTTTAGGGAGAGGACTGGATGATTCCTTCGGTAGCTCCTCAACAGGACTTTTTGGAGGTTCCTCGACACATCCCATCGCTTTTCTCGGAGGCGCCTTCAGAGCCTCCACAGCAGGTGCTTTATAGAAAGGACTGGATGATTCCTTCGGAAGCTCCTCAACAGGTCTTTTTGGAGGTTCTTCGTCACATCCCATCGCTTCCCCCAGAGGCATCTCCAAAGCCTCCACAGAAGGTGCTTTAATGGGAAAACTGGGTGGTTCCATAAATAGCTCCTCAACAGATCTTTTGGGTGATTCCTCGGCGAACTCCATGGCTTCCTTCGGAGATGGCTTCAATACCTCCACAATAGGTGCTTTAAGGGGAAGATTGGGTGATTCCTTTGGTAGCTCCTCTTCCTCACTGTCAGAGGAATTGTCATCAGGGGCCAACTCCTGTTCAGTTGCAACGTCCCTCTTAGAGCTTTCTGCATCGGTCTCCGAGTCGGATGTTAAGTCGGATTCAGAAGTCTCCGTGGTATGGTTATCTTCAACTTTTTGTTCTTGAATTCGCACCGTCTTCTTTGGCGTTCCCTTGACAGTGCTCACCTGCTGCACTTCTTCTTCGGATTCCTCGGATTCAGATTCGGATTCGGATTCGGATTCCGTCGCACTGGGTTGTGGGTCATCCACTCGTAATGGTAACGTACTGGTACGCACAGATACCCCTTTAAACTCTTCTTTAAACGCTTTGAAGATTGTACTGGTTACATGAGATAGCTTTGGCACCAGTGTGGGCTCCTTTTTGCGAGGAGATATGCTTCGAAAGTCCAAAGGAGGACTCGTCTTTTGCGTACTTGGTTGGACAGAGCGGGAATCTGGTGGTGTTGAACGGCTGCGTCTTCGGGACAGGCTTGGCTCTTCCGCTGGAGCCGGTGCCGATCTGTTGTTGCGCGAGGTTCTGTCTTTCGAGAGTGGCAGGCTATCGCTCGACGAGAGAGGAGTGGTATGTGACCTTTCTTTTTTGAGGTTCAGATCATCTACTGACGTGGACAAGGAGAGGGAGGTAGTCTTTCTGGGACGAGCAGGTATCTGGGGAGGTTCGCGGGCTTTTTCTTTGGGGAGAGACTTCGCTTGGACGAGTGGTTTCTCTTTAATCGGAGACTTCGGTTTAGCATTAGTGAACAGCAGCTCTCGGACCAATGACTCTTTGACGGCTGGTCGCTCCTTGGACATCGAACTATCTTTCAGTACTGTTTTTTCTTTGGCAACCGACTTCTCCCTAGTAATTTTACTTTCTTCGAGCAAAGGCTTCTCTGATTCCTGTTGTGGTGCTGGCGATGCCGATCGAGTTCTTGCGGCAAGTGTTCTGAACTTCTCGCTATCCTCCCTGAGCTGTTTACGCAATTCCCGTCGTTCAGCACGTCGTTCCTCTCGGTCTCGTGTTGGGCTGTACTTTGTTCTCGGTCTTCGTTGAGAGTTTTGGCTGGTGGGGCTTGTCTCTGTTCTCAGCACCTCTGCCTGTTTGGGGGAGCTTTTGGATTTTCGGTGACTATGCGAGTGCGATACCGGATCCATATCTCCAGTTTGAAATTTCTGCACCCGGTCCTTGACAGAAAAGGGTGTCGATGGTGCAATATCACGTCGTGACCGAACTCCGGTTGGTGTTGCTGGTGCGGATTCCGTGAACTTTGGCGGTTTTGGCGTCGTTGTGTTTGATGGAGGCTCTACTGTGGTTTCTGATCCTACCGAATCCTCTATATTGAAATCGTCCACATTATTTGATCTTACCGTTTCTGGTCCCTTTTTACGTCGTCCGGTCTTAGTCTTGAGAGGTCGCACTCTGATACCATCATCGTACGCTTCGTGCTTTGTTTCGGAGGAATCAGCCGCCATGTTATCTAGCACTTCCCACTTTCGCACAGCAGACCCCTTATCTTCAACCACAGTGGATCCTTCGATATCCTTTGCCGTTCCCATTGGCTCTTTGGTGACTGCAAGTGGCTGCCCTTCGCCCTCATCGTCTCCCTCATGCTCCCGGATCATCTCATCGAACGCCTTTTGTGCAGCCTTTTCCTTCTTCAAATCTGCTTCAAACTGCTCCTTGCGACTTCTAACACTCTTTGCACTTTGCCTAACGGATTTTTTACGTTCTGAGAATTTCACCGGGGTACTGGGCTTACTGGCGTAAATCCGGATACCATCGCCAAAATCCCGTGCGTCAATCTCAACTCGTTCAGATTTCGTGGATTTGGCTGGTTCTGGTTCTAGTTCTGGTTCTAGTTCTGGTTCTGGCTCTGGTTCTGGTTCTGGTTCTGGTTCTGGCTCTGGCTCCAGAAATTCGACTTCGACTTCAAAAGTTGGTGATGATTCAGGCTGCGGCTTGGACTTCTTCTTTGGCTTCATTGGAGTAACCCGGATTCCGTCCCCAACATCCCAAATATTATTGGGAAAGTGTTCTGACACTGGTGTCTTGAGTTCGGTAGCCGTCTCTGCTGGGGTCACTGATCTGTCTTCCAGGAGCCCCGGCCCAGGATTCAACTCTCTGCTCTGATCCTTGCCTAATCCCAGCGTCACCCCACCGTCGTCAGTTTCGTCTACGGCTATCTCCCTGGAGGCCTTTTCCCTTTTCTTCCGCCTGCTCCCCGAAGTACGCCGTTTTGGCTTAAGAGGAGCGACCCGAATCCCATCGTCGAAATAACTTACAGTTGCTGGGCTGTTCGTCTGCGCCCTTGCTGGGGTTCCTCCCCCACTCTCTAGACCACTGGCTCGATCTGGAGTTCCCTCGCCATTTTGGCCACGATCCTTTCGCCTCAGCTTTCTCTCTCGTTCTTTACTCCGTGTTCTCTGCCGCTGTGCCTCCCTTTCATCTTCTGATGCACTGGACCACTCGTCCCTAACGGCTGGCATCCTTGGTGGTGTCAATGGATGTGGATCACTTCCCATAGTCGAAGCTATTCCGTTCAAGCTCATGTCGATTCCAGGCATAAGTGGCATGCCTCGTCTACTCCCTGGAGTTGGTGTCGCCGGAGAAATTGGTGGCAATTCCACTACGTCGCCAGGCAAAACGACGCCCCCTCCGGATTGCTGCCAGAGTCGCACCCGCTCTCGCACGTTTGCGGTGTCAAAAACGCCCTGAGCTGGGCCGATATCAACGGAGCGCCTCCGCTTATGATCGCTAGAGGGATCCTTTCTGGACATAAATTTCCGCGAAAGACCTTTGAAAGGGTGAGATGAGATAGGAGGTGCGGTGCGAAGATTGATTCGAGGAGGGGGTTCGTCGGCGTTGTGTCGGGGGTTCGGGGGTGCCTGGGAGGCGGAGGATCGAGGGGAAGGTGTTTTGCAAGGAACTCCATCTTCGTCGTCGGATCGAGACATCGTTGCGACGTGTATAGTTCAGTCAACGATGGAATTGGCCTAGAGATATAGTGTCAGAATCAAGCTCATGCATGCCTTGCGTGTCGTTCATCGGCGTCCCCGACCGACCATCCACCGACCTTCACAGTAACCAGATAAAACGTAATCTGGTCCCAGCGCGAAGAATGAGCACTGTTGATTTGGAATAGAACGTGATGAAGGTGGGAGCTGTATCGAAAACTTCTGAGGAATCTAATATGGAACAATTAATGCGGCGCTTGGCGGGCCCGGAACTCTCGGAGTTCCTAGAGAGCACAATCAATCATTTGGTCCAACGGCTCGGCGACGATGTAGATGTACCAATAGCAACTCTTCTCAATGTTGACTCGTAAAGGTACACGCCGGAAAGTCCCAACTGGTGCAAAGAAAGCAGGATAAAAAGAACGCTACGCTATGACGACGGGCGATAAAGGGGTGACGGCGAATTTACGGGACGTGAAGAATGGAGATGATTATGGCGATGGCGATGGCGATGGAATGGGACGCCAGACGAATGCTGGGTGGCTGCCAATGTGGTGATTTCGAATGGTGGGATGCTGTTGTCTTCGTTGGCTAACTAGCCACCCTTTATCCCTGAGGGGTTGTTTACTGGGGTGCATCATATGCAGCAGCAGGGATTTCGTCGCGCGTTGCGACGGAAACCACAAAAGGAACGAATCAGATCTCGAAATAAGCAATTCAAAACAAACATTGCAATTGAAGAGATTGTGACGATTAACCATTGGGTACGCAATTTCTTACTAGAGTGAAAGTACGATTTCCTAAAGTCAAAGCCAAAGCCTCACGAGCATACAGTCAAGCACTCGCTACGCCAACGAGGACATAGGATCATTCAGTATGTAGAATCCGGATAGACGTTCGTTTAGAGTTGACTTGGTATCCTCTACAAGTACTCTACTTAGTACTTGATTGACAAAGGTATGGGAAACTAATAAATACCCTGTACTACATACAGATGAAGCACTTTATGACTTCACCGGTCAGATGGGGATAGGTGCCTGTACCCGAACGCCACATCCGTGTACTTCTCAATGCTTGTCTTCGGTACTAAACTGCTTCATGTTTGTTGGGTTGGCGATCTATCGATAAGAGTGATAGTGAGGGCGTGGCTCTTCTCATCTCCGGACTTCTGCAAAGCCCAATCTTCCTTTTTGGCTTAATTCGTTGCTGCGGGGCAAGTTCACTACAATGGTGATGATGGACATGGAGTATAGACCGAGTTGTGCGTTTCATGGATTGCAGAAACTAAGAGAAACAATAGTACCAGAAAATGCAACCTTCTAAGACATAGACCTAGACTTAGTAATGAACCGTTTCCCGTCGTTTCAGGTAGTCACTGTATTTTCTGGTCTAAATCACTGCCACAAGTACCACTGAAACAAGGTAGTTTGTGCATAGATACCTATCATCACTGCGAGTGGCTTGACAGTCGTCATTGCGTCATATAATACAAACGATCTAGATGGCTCCCGAAACATTCCCATTCGACAGCTGTAGAATCCAATCTTCCGTCGGTTAACCCAACCAACCGGAAACAACCAGCAAAGATGGCGGTGGGTATACCCTCCCTCCATCACCGAAACCATCACATCAACAAATCATTAATACCATCCGTCATGTTCCCTCCGCCATGTCCAGTACCCTGAATTGTACCTGCCCGTGGTGAAGATAGTTCAGAACTTCATGAGAAGTTGGGGAGATCGGCGGGGGTGAGTTCAAGTTTCTTCATCATATGTATCATGGTGCCGGATCGAAGAAGGTCCAATGTGGAATCATAGAGGTGAGCTGTTGTGGGAGTTCGTATCGATAATGATGCTACGATCAAGCTGAAGAGAAGCAGGCAAACAATGATGATAGAATACAGCAGATGGAGATGAAAAGGGAGCACGCATGAACTGAAAGGAAGTGATGTGGTTGGTAAAGTTCACACATCTCGAGGGTCGCATGTATATACCGTACCAAACAGTTCGTACTTAAGAGCTTTAGTAGATACTTCTCAGCACTTGTATGGGCATAGCTCCCGCCTCGCCTTCTTCAACTCCTCGGTCTCCTTCAACAGAGCACCCAGAACATCAACGAAAGCGAAGTACCAGTCAGAAGCCAACAAAAATTGTGACGCCAAAAGATCCTAAGACCTTTCGCAAAGACCGCAAAAACCATCTCTGTGCAATGATGGCCGTATCTCCGGAGCTCGCTGCTTCTTGATCCAGCGGGTCGCGTCAAGGTAAGTATGAAGAAAGAAAAGAAGGGGAGGAAGTGGGAGAGGAGGAGTTTATATAAGAGTGGAGTTTGGGACACGGGCTTGGCGACAAAACATGCTCTGTCACTCGAGAGACAGTCGGCCAAATTTGTGAGCGCTTTGCTGGATGGGCGTTACCTGAGAATGTTGGGGTGGAACTGAACTCAGTTATGGTACTGGAATAGTTTGGACTCTTTGCCCACTTGAGCTTCACTCTACTTTCATGGAGGAGCGGAATATAGCACCTCCGAGCCGCATCATCAATGCTCACCACGGACTTGCACTTAGCACGTTTGTGGTGGTATACAAAGGGAGCTTTGGAACGGTGCATGGCATCTTAGAGCTCCCGCGACATCGTGCTCTCTGGCCCCTTAATATCACCTTTAGTTGCGCAGTACAAACACCCACCTCCTCTATCCACTACAATTTCCCCACCAAGTGCGCTCCCTCCATCAATCGGCACCACAGTACCATTACAATGCGCGGCAGCCCTAGAACACAACCACACCACAAACCCCGCAATATCCTCTGGCCGTCCCAGTCGTCGATTTGGCGACCGTTCCGCCCACGCCTTCTCGCCACCACTGAGCTCTACCAGCCCCTTCGCCATCTTGGTAATAAAAAACCCCGGCGCAATCGCATTCACCAGTATCCCTCTGGGCGCCAACTCCACCGCCAGGTGCTTCGTAAGATGATGCACCGCCGCCTTACTAGCCGCATACCCATACGTTCCATATCGCCTACATTCCCGATCTGTATTCCCGCGATCGATCCGACGGTAATGACACGCGCAGAATCGTCCATGCTCCCCGCCGCCTGCAGAAGCGGCGACATGTCACGGATAAGGTTAAAGACGGAGCGGACATTTAAGTCAAAAACCTTTGCGAAAGCAGAGTCGGGGTGGGTGTCGAAAGGGGCTCCCCAAGTCGCGCCCGCGTTTGCAATAAGGATGTGGACGCGCGGGACCTGTGCGGATACTGCGGCGACGAAGCGGGTAACTTCGCTGGGTTTGGAGAGGTCGGCGGGGATCGAGGAGATGCTGGCGGATGGGAAGAGGATTTGGAGGGAGGAAACGGCGGCGGTGCAAGCGTCTGCTTTGCAGGAGGTGATGATTAGAGTTGAGACTCCAGCATGGAGGAGACTAAGGATCGTGAGTTAGCAGGGGAGGAGGCCGGGGCGAGAGGCAGGGGAGGTACCCAGTGGCCGCGTGAAAACCTAGGCCGCGACTTCCACCCGTTACGATGGCAGTCTTGCCGGTAAGGGAGAAGAGGGTGGAGAAGTCTTTAATGTCCGACGTGGTGGTTAGGGCGGGAGGAGTAATAAGGGGGCGGTTGATGAGCAGGAGCTGGTGGGATATATCATCGCTGTTGGGCTGAACTGTGTTTAGTTGCCTCGGCTCATTTCAATGGCATGTTAGTCACCCTAAACCCTTGGTACGGAATTCAGCCGTACGCTAGCAAATTCTCCATAAAGTTCCCCATCATACCTTCACTGTGACACCTTCTTTCATCCTTCTTGCGTTGGGCACTGACGATAATGGAACGATAGTATCTAACTCGGAGGACAGACAGACGAGACAAGCAGGCATTCGAACCAGCACTGAATATGTAGGCACTTCTCTATTATCCCCTATCCACCGCGATCCTAAGTGATGAGACAAAGAAATACAATATCACAGACCTGTTCTGAACACATTATGTGGATATCTTTTCTTGGAGACCTTCTGATTGAGAATCCCTTCGATCTGCCCTTAGTCATTTCATTGAATAGCTCTGAATCCAACGCTGACGGTGCTGGAATCATACAGAAACTCTCCACGTTTTCGAGATCTTGGTAAACACTGGTCAGTGACGGATGCGGAGGCGTTATGCGAAAAAATGAGTTGATAATTTGGGATTTGGGCTGGTACTGGTTGATCCGCAAGAAAAAAACAGGCAGAGTGGCCTCGGAAGTGGGGTTTCCGGCGGTCGACTTCCACTGCACGAACTTTTTTGCTCTATTATAGTGGCTATGGTGGCAAGGCCGGCGTGGAGGATGATCAAGATGGACGATTACTTCTACATGGTGTAGTTAGCCCGGCAGTTACAATCCAAACATGAACAGAACCCGGTTCAGTTCCTTGAACCTCCACACTTTCATGTCGAGTGGCGACCTGTAGATTGGACGTAACAACGGTCGATTCTCGTATCCTTCCCTGCATGCAACGCGGGGTTCACACCGGTTCGTCACCGGGCGATAAGCATCTCCATGATCAACGTAACTTATAAAATAAAGGAGTGATCGTCTCTTTACTTGCTCAAAGTGGGGGTGTCTTTCCATCGATCAACCGTTTCTTGGCGATGGATCAGACGAAAAAACAATCATGGAGAGGAACGAGTAGGGATAAAAAGGAAAGGGTCCGACCAGCGAGTCGAAAACATCCACTGAAAAAGACTTAAGTCTTTTGTGTCGAAAGTCGTCTTACGAAGTATCTATAAATCTTCTCCTACGGTAGACGTCCTGGCAGAATCAACACCTCCGCAATGTGCAACTACACGAACACTCATTTCGAGGCCTGCGGCTGTACGCTCAGCACGCAAACCGAGATGTGCGGATATCAAGATGACGACTTTTCGGAGTGCATGAGATGGACTGTCATTAAAGAATCGGATCCACGGAAAGGACAGTGCGGCAGGTCGACGTGCAAATACGAGGCACCTGTAGCAACGGTACCAGAGAAGGAAGCGAAGTGGACCGTGTAAGCTCATTTGTGCACTGTTTATTCAAGTGTTGACGACTTTCGACATAGGAAGGAAGTCAGCGTTACGCCTCCCATAGTCGAGGAGGAGCAACAGACAGCAACGGTGGCTTAGGAATGTCAGTTTATGAATAATAAATAGTAGCGGACGTTTAATAGGGAATACGAGCGCTTGTTTGTTCTATGGTTTCGCAATGCATTGTTCGGTCAGAACCTATGTAAATTGTTAATGATACTTGGCTGTCTGGATCTCAAAGGTCGGAGGGCGAGAGGATACTAATCGGGCGAAAGACTGGCGCGCTGAAGATAGCAATCTTATCTGTCCAGAATGTGTTTGGAATAAAAATGACGAATGTAAGAAGGAATGTTTTGTTGTTGCTATTCGCTGGCGGACCTCTAGCTCTTCCGGTACTTATATGTAAGGGGACTCAGCGTGGTTCGTTGCAGATGCAGCTGTTGAGCGGTTGAGCCCCAAGACATGCCTTCGGAATTATTGTCCGGCTACTTATGCATCGTGTACTCAGAGCTTCGAGAAGAGTGGAAGTCAACATCTATATCCTACGTCTATTTCCCTCAAGAAAGGCATAGAAAATTCTCTTCAAGCTCCGTCTTGTGATGTGACACTCTAGATAGCAGAGACGTTGCGCTCTTCTCGGTCGCGAGAGCTCAGCTCGGAGTACCTGCGTTGTGCTAACCGCATCCAATATTTCTTGGGCAGTACGAGTACCACTGCCAACAAACCACTCGCTCCGGCTTCTCCACTGCAAGCTATCATTCAAAGGTGACTCCTCCTCCGCCCCAGCCCCATCTCCTTCTTGTCCACACCCAAACTTCTTTATCCTCACCATCACCATTATCATTACCACCATCACCTCCTCTTGTTAGCTTAACTTATCTGAGTCGCGTATCTCCTGATCGTCGCATATCTCCTGATCGTCGCATATCTCCTGATCGTCGCAATCATGAAGCTCGCGGTAGCTTCAATGCTATCTCTTGCTCTTGGAGCAGCTGCCTACTTCCCCAACCCGGCTCAGGAGCCACTGGGCGCAAGTTCGTCTAAGCTTCCCCAATTCCTTTCTCAGGCGCTCGATAAAGTCAAAGCAACTCTGGGCGACCTTCCCGTTGAGGCAGCAGCCGCATGGACCGAAATTGCGAAACTCTATCCCGAGGACACTATTTCAGCGCTTCAAGCTATGGCTAGCCCCGCAAAACCAAAGGAGGGTATCAAGCGACGACCAGACAGCCACTGGGATCACATCGTTCATGGAGATCAGATGATGTCGGCTATGGCTGGTAAAGTTGACGGTCGCGAGAAGCTGAAGGGGACCAAGCTGAGGATTAAAAAGCCAAATGGACTTGGCATTGATGAAGATATCAAGCAGTACTCTGGCTACTTGGATGTGGAGGATGATAAGCACTTTTTCTTCTGTAAATTTCTCGGCGGTTGATAATGAAGACAGGCGCTGATAGTGTTATAGGGTTCTTTGAATCGCGAAATGACCCGAAGAACGACCCCGTCGTGCTGTGGTTAAACGGAGGCCCAGGGTGCTCATCGCTGACCGGTCTCTTCATGGAATTGGGACCTGCGTCCATCGACAAGAACATCAAGATTGTTCACAACCCATACTCATGGAACGCCAATGCTTCTGTCATCTTTCTGGACCAGCCTGTCAACGTTGGTTACTCTTACTCCGACGACAGTGTCTCCAGCACCCAGGCAGCTGGTAAGGACGTCTACGCGTTCTTGACCATGTTTTTCGACAAGTTCCCAGAGTATGCCCAACAGGATTTCCACATTTCGGGTGAATCATATGCTGGGTAAGTAATATAATTCAGTCAACGAAGAACTGCCGTTAACAAAATCATAGTCACTATATTCCTCAGTTTGCCACAGAGATTCTCTCTCACAAGAACCGAAACATCAACCTCAAGTCCGTTGCTATTGGTAACGGCTTGACTGATGGTCTCACCCAGTACGAATACTATCGCCCCATGGCTTGTGGTAAGGGTGGATACCCAGCTGTACTTGGCGAGTCCGAGTGCAGTGCTATGGATCAAGCTTTACCACGATGCACCAGTCTCATCCAGAACTGCTACAATTCCGGATCCGTTTGGTCTTGTGTCCCCGCCTCCATCTACTGCAACAATGCCATGATCGGTCCCTACCAGCGCAGCGGTATGAATGTTTACGACATCCGCGGACCTTGCGAGGATTCCAACAACCTGTGCTACTCTGAGCTTGGCTGGATTTCCGAATACCTGAATAAGCCTGAAGTCATCGAGGCTCTCGGTGCTGAAGTTTCCTCGTATGAGTCTTGCAATTTTGACATCAACAGGAACTTCCTGCTACATGGCGATTGGATGCTTCCGTTCCACAAATTTGTTGTCGATCTTCTGGCCAAGATCCCCGTTTTGATCTATGCTGGTGATGCCGACTTTATCTGCAACTGGCTCGGTAATCACGGTTGGACTGAGAAGTTAGAGTGGAGTGGAAAGAAGGACTACAACAAGGTCCCTCTTGGACCGTTTAAGGTTAATGATAAGGAGGTTGGACAGTTCAAGAGCAGTGGCAACCTGACTTTCTTGACTGTCTATCAAGCCGGCCACATGATGCCTTACAACCAGCCCGAGGCTTCGTTGGCCATGCTCAACGGGTGGATTAGTGGTGAATACTGGTCTCATTACTAAGTAGGCGGGTTTAACGTTTGGACGTGTTCTTTGTTTTCTTTTGTTTGTATGAGTACTGCTTTTTGATCTGATTGTGTTCTATTGTTGATGTTGAAGTTGCAATAAGGCTATTATGAACTTGTTTGTCTATTGGAGTGGCATAGATGGAGAGATATACATCGTAGTACTGGAATGGCAACTTTGGACTGTAGTGCATAGATTACTCGCATTTGGAAGTTAAGTAATTAAAGTTCTATTTGACTTTAAGCTTCAGTTGAGCCTCACCAACGCCACACCAGATTGTACATCTAGATACGACACTATACGAATCAGCAGAATGGCATCCGAACAGCAGCAGCTATCACCAGCTGGAATACAACACCTCTTTGCCATCCCACTTCCAAAATCTCTCTCATCCCAAATCCACATCCACTTAACAATCCACACGCACCACATCTTACTCTTCCTCACCTCGCGCACCCCCCAATCACCTCCCGGCCCCGCGCCGCTGGGAAGCTTTGTATACGCACTGCCTTCGGTTCACTCTTTCCCTCCGTCCCTGTCTTCCGCGACCCGCGACTGATGTGTGTAGACTACGCAACCTTCACCGCTATCAACGCCGTTGTATATCCGCGAAGACACACTTGAGATGGCAACACGGGTTGCAAAGATCCTTGCGAAGCGGACAAGAAGGCCCGCGTATGTCGGGTGCTCGGTGAATTTTTCGTCAGCAGGGAGAGGGGGGAATGTTGACGAGGAGTTGGAGGGGATTAGGGGGGTTGTTGAGGCTGTTGTGAAGAAGGTTGAGGAAGCGGGGGTTATGGAGGGGATCGGGGGGATGAAGATTCGGTGATACGGACGGGGTGTTAGGCGTTCACAGAATCTATGCGTTTCTATTCATTCGTAATATACAAAGCCCCACCACCACTACTTCGTTCCCAGATTTTCTCGAGCACACACCACCACCACTCTTATGCCTTGATACTCTTCCTCTCTCTTATCACACCCTCAAGTTCCGGCACCTTCAACCCCTTCACCTTCTCCTCCACTCCCGCAACAACCAACCGCTTGCTCTTCGTCCCTGCAGTCCCATTCCGCATCATCAACCGTCTTGCCTCCCCCACAACCGTGCCCTTCTCCAGTTCCTCAATCTTTGCAGAAACTTTATACCCGCCGTCAACAACCCCCTTCGAGATCAGCACACGCTTACGGTCGTAGTTCCGCCACTTCGATAACGTCATCCATTTCTCGCTGTTCCGCCGGATGCGCGCGGTCTCACGATACAACGCACTTGAGAGCCCCGCCGGTGTCATGGCCGTCGAGGGGATGTAGGGTTGCAGTGTTTCGAGAGTTGTGCTAGGTGTGTACGGGATAATTGTTTCCTCAGGGAAGGGAGAGGCGTAGGAGTCACGCCGGCGATGTGAAGGAGGTGCCGCGGAGGAGGGGATCTCGGAGGCAAGCTCGAGGAAGGCGGGGTTTAGGAGGGCGTCATCGGCACTGGAGAGATTTGTAGAGGTGCTGAGGCGCCGCCGGAGAGGGGGGAGAAGGCGCTGCATTGTTGTGTTGGTCCGAGGTGCAAACAAAGGTGCAGGCGGAGGTGCAGGCGGGATAAAGTTTGGGCAGGTGAGAGGGTAAATGCATATTGCGTCACTCGGGAAGGGATGTAGATGCGACGACCTGCAGTAGCTTCGATCTGTACTTTAGTCAATAACACTTGAATGATTCCATAATCGACTGGGTATCTTTTGGTGGTAATGTGACGGCTTATAATCCTATATTTATTAAGGTAGGTGTGTCGATGTCCCGGTTCCCGACTCCGATTCCCGAGTCATCATGATGGAAGCTTGAAACAGTACATGCACTCGAAAGATCATGGCAAACACCTCAATGATAACACAGCTGTCAGTACCCCTAATAGTTACACTGGGGTTGAACCGAGGGGACCTGGGAGTAAGGGACCTCAGTGACAGGAAGCCGAGTAACAGGAGGCAGTTCCAGAAACCACAGATGTCAGTATGGCCTTGAGAAGGTACTCCCCCGCATCAATGCCCGGAGATTCAGTGTCCTGATGGGAACTCCGAGTAGCCCACCTTTGTTATGAGCCTTTGTCTTTAGAATCAACAAAGGTACAGATGAAACACATAACTTACAGTGATATATACAAGGCTCAGCAAGGACGCAGTGCCTCTCGGGTGGTCTCTACATCAATACACAGGATACATCCCATTAGCTTCTCAAAAAACCCATCAGAAGACAGACATAAACCGTCCTCATGAACCACTTATCAGACGAACGTCTCGCCGACTTTTCCCACAAGGAACAGCTCCTACCCAGGGAAAAATTAGAATTCATCTATGAAAAGCTCGATTACTGCGACCCCTCGCGAGTCTCGGAGATGACGTTGTTGATTCTAACCTCCCTGAACCTGACCAAGCCACCCTCATCCCATCACGCAGTTACAGAGGCCGTCGACTATGTCCGCACCCTAATCTATATTGTCACCGATCGAGACATAGAAGCTTCGCGGCGCCAGTGCGCAATTACTACCCTCGACACACTTTACAAGTACTTTTCGGAGGCAGCTACTGCCATGAAAGAAAATGAACTACAGCAACATGTAGCCGCACTGGATAATCCAAAGCTGGAGCCGGAGATGCGTATACAAACTGAGAACCAGTGTGCAGCGCTGGATATCATCTGGCATAGCTGGGCGGTAGTGTTTTTAGTCTTGGGGGCAAGGTTGGGGAATCTTTATGAAAAATACTGGGATGTGGCGGATAAGGAGAATAAGGTAGCTACTGCGTTAAAACAACTTAAGTTCGGTGGTAAGGCCACAGACCTGACGAGGGGACAGACGCAGAAGGAAATTGAAAACTACACTGAGTTGAGGGAGATGGCAAGGGATGAACTACATGATCTGGGCTGTGATTGGTGGGAATGCATACATTCTATAAGGCTGGCACAGCAAGAGTACGAGCGCTTGATGAAGTCTTACAAGCTTGCCATTGAAGCATACCGGGATCTCCAGTGGGAAGCGCAAGCGAAAGACAGTAGTATGGATTTTGATTCGCCGGTTCCGCCGACGTTTCCATTGGAGTCTAACCACAAGTTAAGGGCTCATATAAAGAGCTGGTTTCAGGCGAAGGAGCGAGGGATGGTAGAAAGAGAAGCGATGCAGCCACAGAGCCAGTCATCATCGTCAAAAAGGTCGAGTGGTTCCCGTCGTCTTGATGTTACTGGCCCGACCATCATCATTACAGACGAAAATGGCGAGAATTTTCACCTTCGTAACGAACTTCCATTCGAGGCCCAGCACGAGGTACTGGAATGGGAAAAGAAAAGAAGTGACGCGAACAGTAGAATGAGGATCAGGATGACAACTCCCGAACCAGACGAGGAGATTTGTTTCTCGGGGATTCCAGTAGCTTCTGTTCCGCTCGAGGAACTTCTTGCTGTGAACGAGAACAACGATAAGAAGTGGGGTTATTTAGAGGAGGAGAAGCCTGTGCGTTCGCCAACCCTTCCATACAATTATTCATCCGTACTTGAGGAGGTACTCAGCCATGAAATAAGTATGGAGGATGAATGGTTTGATTATCTCCCTGCTAGACCTGAATCGCGGCATGACCGATACGCACAAGGGGAGCAGTCCACGGACGATTCCTTTTCTATTGCTTCCGAACCCGAGCCGCTTTTCGGACCAGACGGAGAAATACTTATGGAAGACTTTCATTCAGCGTCACTGCTTAACACCGTACCCGGGAATTTCGGCAAAGTCCCTCTAGTTAAGAAGGTTTCTCCGCAGGCACTTGGTACAGTGGCAAAAGCAGTCGGCCGGAAGTTTCAGCAAGTCTTTCCAAATGGACAGGAGTACGACGGCGACCCCCAGACAAGCGACACCGAAGACAATGACGAAAGTGATTGTACTAATAGTGCCAGTGGAACAAGTAAATCGCATGGTGAGGATCCTGGATCTGCAGGCGTATATGGAAGAGACAGAGGAGATCTAGATGACGGCTTGGATGATTCAGATGACAAACACGAAAAGGATGGAGATGAGGACGGGGAATCAACAGAAGAGTATCGAATGGAAGAATATACCAAAGACGACGAGAGGGCAGACGACGAAACCCACCTAGATTTGTATTGGCCAAGCACCACCCATCGGATCCACCAATACATGGACACCACATACGCCCCAACTAACAATATCATCCAGCTTTTCGAAGCCATGAAAATTGGATCTCACAACAATCTCCCACCTGAAACCCTTTCCCACTGTCAATCGAAGCTTTTCCAGAACAGATGCCGGAATATTAGGCCGAACATACCTCTACTCCGCCGCAGAATCCCTAATCTTCCTTGGCATGTTCGATATCCAGTAAAGAAACCGCTCCGCATTCTTGACAGGCGTTTAGGCGAGGAAGACAGCTTTGGGTATCTCACCAGGGAGCACTACATATACCGGTTGGTAGAATGGGCTCGAGATTCACTATGTCATCCCTCAAATGCTGCAAAATACGCAATCATATTAAGGGAGAGTCAAGGACGGTTCAGCGAGGAGACAGACAACATTGAGTATGAGGGCCCACCAATAGAGTCAGAAAGTAAGTGAAGATACCAATGTGTCTTCTAGTTGTGGTCTGATGAAGGAAATACAGTTGCTGCCGTGGTGGAGTGGCTATCCAAGAAATTTCCAGAAGGTGAGTAGGATGTTGATGCTATCCACTTCTTAGTCATCTACTAACTGAACGAAAGTGTGGATTGACGCACTTCCCGGAAACTTCATTGGATGTCACCAATATATTCGACCAGGGGTCATCCAACTCCATTCCGGACTCTTCTACTCCGTCGAAAAAGGTGTACAGGAAGGAAAGCCAGTGGCACATGTAATATGGCTGATATTCCAAACGATCTCCTACGAATTTGCTCATTATCTGGGGGCGAATGTTAGGCTTGACGATCTCTAACTTCTATGGCGACAGTGCTAATGTAATTTCAGGCAAAGGCGTGCCGTCCGGACTCTCCCTGGGGCTGCCACTGTTTACACGGCGAGGAGGGACAAATGGGTGATCTTATCGAGTTGCTCCTGTATGGCGCCCAAGGCTCATGGGATTGCACAAATCCCGACCTCGAAACCCCCATCGAAATGGATTGCCCGGGCGGCTTTTGGTGGGACGAGGATAACCAGAAGCAGTACACGACGCTGAGTCCTCAGAAAGCCGTTGACTTTATAAAGAACACACCGGAAATTCGCAGGTTGAACTCGAAGCAATGGGTGGCACTATTGAAAAGGCCCACCCCGGAGCATTCGCCGTCGGAAGAGGACCTAAAGATCCCCAGCTCTAGGGATCCAGAAGATCAAGAAACATATCACGTTATTCCGCAAATGGAAGAGATTCCGGACGCTGATGCACTTTACGCCCGCAGAAAGATCGTTGACGAAAGAGACCGCAAGCTAATCCGTCTCCGCCGCGATTGGAAAAAGTCGACAGCTACGGACGACATAAATAAGATGTGTGTTGGGAAACGATACAAATCTCGCAAGAATATTCCGACCCCCATGGGGTATCCTGAAATACTCTGCTGGTATCATATCATTCTCTTTTTCCTGGCACCGGTATACCTGATCCTCGCAGTGTCCCTTCTTATGCTGGAGCCGCCTCAGATTGACCCGTACGATGGCCCTTCTACTCTAGTAATCATTCTCGGACTCGTCATGGCTCTGATTTATAGTACCTTTGGCTTCCTCCCATTGCGCCGGATGATGTTATGGTTTGGTCTATTGATAAAAGAGTAAACTTTGTGCCGTGACATATTGGTTTGTGAGATTAGCTATTATGCAGCAGAACCCTTCGATCATTCGGAACATATTCCGTAGAATAACTTTTTGAAGTTTTATGTGGGATAACCCTAACCGACTTTTTGATGCGGATTTCAGGACAGAAATTTACAAGAAATAAAACCCTGTTTTTTGAGTTTATAGCCATACCAACCCTTCTTCCTTCCCCCAAGAGCTTAATTAACTCCACGATTGCCAGCTCCGGCAAATCTCGCGATCTCTTATGGGCATAGTGAGGAGGTACACAACCAGAGGTTTCTCGGGAGCAGTGGAGAATCATTGCTAGATCCCGGACTCAACGGAATCTACTGCCCACTTTCTATGGCATTCGGACGTATAAACTCCATGTGCAAGTGCAGGTGCAGATACAGGCGCTGAGGCCACTCAGGTTGGTGATCAACCCAAGCAGTGCTGGGTACAGTGAAGATGGTAGTGATGGTGTTGAAGTGCCAGCGATGACGTGGAGAACTCAGATGAGCAGGTCAGCAACATCACTGCCACTATACTCTAAATCAAACCTTTACAGCCTTTCGTGGCCATTAGAACCAAAGCTTCCTGCGGCTCACAGCGTTTTCTGCCAAATCTTCTAGCGAACCAAAAGCTCTTTGTGAACTCATAATGTTAAGTACGCGCTTGATGCAGGTAGTCTAAAATACATAAGCAGATATGCGCGGGGTTTTTGAAGTCTGAGTTCGGCTGGTACATATTTAGCCTATTCAACTTCTCCTCGTGAATGAAACTTTCTCATAATATTCCTACCTAGACACTATCTGTCGTAGGCAATGTTAGATCGAAAAAACCACATAGAAAATATGTCTGTGCGTGTTTGCTCTGTCTATTTTAGATGAGGTCAAGGCCAAACCAACGTGCACTGACAGGTTCGCTTGTGATTTTTTGATCCAATATTACCTATATCAGGGGATAGACGGTTCTACTGTCCAATAGATGATGTTCAGGCGGCTTCCTTATATAACAAGTCTGGCTTGCAGTCCGGTTTGAAATGACGTATATTAGACAATGTACGTACTAGTAGATTCCAGGTGCATTTCGTATCTCCGTGCTTGGTACTGTACTCCAAACCGAGCTGATATGTGACAGATCATCAGTAAGTTATTGTTTTTTCTCTAGGCAACTAGATAGTATAGTGCATGGGCCTGCGCGGACCCTATAGGCTGCGCGTAGCGCAGGGGTTCACAGGAAGCTTGGTATGAGCTGCGCTTGTGGGTGTGTGCGCTTAGCGTTTTATAGTGATACCGTAGATTCTTGAAATTTCTTAAGTGTTAATCATGACCCTTATTCCATTGCTCTCTTAACAGAACAGTCTGAGGCGAGCTCCATCCAACCCCGAACCAAAACGATCCCAGGAAAACCCACGCCTCACCCTTCGAATACACATGCTGAATCCAATTCCAGCGCTCTAAAACCCGCCCATTTATTCTCCAGCCGACTCCCCAGTCAGATCGATATACACCACATCTTTATCTTTTTGTTTGGTTCTTTTCGCCAGTCGCTCAGTAGAATTTCCCCTTCCCTTTCCCCTCTTGACGGTTTGACGTCTCTCTCTAGCTTTCTGCCACGTTCAGTTAGCATCATGTGTAATAAAAACTATTATTAGTACTTATCAACAATACCTGCAATTGCGCAAGCCTCTTGCTCAACCAACGCTCTTCGTCTAAGATATCACTCTCAGCAGATGAGAGTGGTGACGGTGATGACATTGGTGTCCGTGTACGTTCGATCACACCTAAGCGCTTCAACTCGTCTGAAACAGCAAGCTAATTAGCTGTAATCCGATGCCAACAGAGAGAGGACGTACTATCTGTTCTATACAAAAATCGAAACATGGCGAAGGGCTTTCTCATTGAGTTGAGATGCTTGATGCCCTCATAGTAATGCTCACTTTCACACCTGACCCTTTCATATCTTCACCAAATGTCAGCCATACAACCAGGAAGGCGAAATTTAGACATACCCGGTAACACAGCCGAGGACTTTGAAATCCCTTTCGAAGAGATTCCCCACAGAAGCTGGCTCACTGTTCGGCCAATTCACCTCACAGGCATCACCCATGTTGACTCTAATGATGAAGACACAGATCTCGCCGACCCCCTCTGCTCTCTTGCACCTCTCTTCTGTTGTTTGTATCGGTGAGAAGATGTACCGCTTGAGGACGTGCGGCGCCGTCTGATAGCCCGCGATGCTACGAACCACAGGACTCCGGCATCTTCCCGATACCCGCCACCACATACTATCAGTTAGGGAACAATACTTTTCTGTGTGGCCGTCGCAAGATATTTGAATCCCAAGACAGTCATATTTCGGGTCACCGGCAGGGGGGACGTAGTAATGAGCAGTAAACTCGATTTTGAAATGTTTACCGGCTTCGGGTTGGATATAAACCGTTTTGCATGGAAAATCTTCATTGTCAAAATGTGTGGCTGTAGCTGGATATTCCTTGATTGGGCCCTTGTCTGTATGGATTGAACACTCGAGGTTGTTCAATCTCGGCATCTTGTGGAAGAGCAAGACAAGTTGCTGTATATTTAGGTGGCGTGGAGTGGATTCTCTGCTACCCGAGGGAATAGTGGAGATGGAGGTTGAAACGTAGGTATAAGTAGAAATGGGAGTAAGGGTAGAAGTACATATAAGGCGGGGGGAGAAGAAACTCTGGGCAAATAATGGAGAGCAAACATGCCCAAAAAACGGATTTAGAGCAAGTGAAACCTTCCCAATTGTTCGATTAATGAATGCCGAAGGTTACCTAGGGGCTGTGTAAAGTGAAGGAGAAGGTCAAACCAACTTTGGGTACATCTATCTTGCGGTTAATAGAGAAATAAGCAATGTTAGATCGAAAAAACCACATAGAAATCCGTCCGTGCACATTAGTTTAGTCTCACTAGGTAGAAACAACACTCAGACAGATTTTGTATACGGTTTTCTCGATCCAACATCGCCTGCCTAGGAGGGCGGACAGTGCACGTATCGATATCTCCCACTGAACTAACTAGGAACTGTGTAGATACCTTAGACCGTAGGGGCTTGCGTCTCGCTGGGCGACGCCAGAAGCAATTACTCTAACTTTGGGGTTGCCACAACCCTTCAATTGGTTCAATTCTCCTGCATTTTCTCTCAAGTTGCATTAGGTTGAATTATAAGGATTTGGGTAATTCTTAATTCTATCTTTGTTGTAAAGATGTCGTTGAAGAGGTGCTCATTGTAGGTGTTATTGCATCGCGCAGCAAGATAGTAACTCATATCTAGGTCTAGGGATACTCTTTGACAACGGCGGGTACTGGCGGTCTGCCTGGCCTAGCTCCGCCGCCGCCGCCGCCGCCGCCGCCATTGCCCGCCAAGTTTGAAGAGAAATGTACTAAGAGGTATATTTACACCAGTAAAGACCATACATCCCAAACGCCCGCCTCAAAACTTCATAACCCAAAGCCAGCACTACTCGTCGAAGCCTCCTCCAAAATCCACTAGCTTAATCTTCCTTGCATCCCTCTGATGAAACTCCGCAACCTTCGCCCTAACCAAAAACCTTGCCACAGCGCTTTCCCGAGCCAACGTAACATACGATTCAGATTCCAGACTCTTATTCATCAGATCCTGCAACAACTCCGTCATCTCACTCTCCACACCCCCGTCATCCTCAGCCTCCTCATCCTCCTCACCGTCACCCCTTTCTCTTCTCCTCCTGGCCTTAAACGCCTCTTCTAGCGTCATCTGCCCCCTTCCTCTGCGCGCCAGTACCTTTTTCGCATCAACCTCCTCGCTGGCCAATCCCGCAACGGGACCACCAAGCTCCTCGATCTCCAGCAGAGCCACCAAATGCGTACCAAAAAACTTTTGGAGCGCCTTCATTGTCCTCAATCTGAGTTGTCGGAGCTCTTTATTCCGTGCCTTCAGCTCGGAGGTAGCATTGTTTGCGTGGCTCGCAATAGGCGGGTCTTCAAGTACCTGCAGGTGCGCCTCGAGCGATGTATGCAAAGTTTGCTGTTCTGTGAGCAGCGTCTTTGCCGCGGAAAGCGAGCGCGCCGCGTCCTCGAGTTGCTGCCGGGCGATGGGGAGTGAGGCAGTGTTGGAGGCGATGGTGTGTAGGACGGAGCGGTAGGCGAGGAGCAGGTTTAGCGGTGAGGAGGCGGGCGGGATGTAGCCTGCGTCGGCGAAGGATTGTTGGTTTGCTAGAATGGAGGCATGGAGGTGGCACGTTTTGTTGTTGTTGGGCTGGGGGAGCTGCGATTGGAGCTGGGAGAGGGTTAGTTAGATATGGAGAGGAGGGCAGGGGACGCACAGATGCAATTGCCATCTCATCATCTATGATGAGACGTCGGAGCTGCGTGTTTGTAGCATGGAGGTCGGTATCGTAGGTAGAGGAAGCTGTGGAGATGTGTAAAGAGGAGTGGGTATTAGCTGCTGCGTGCGACAGAGCGGTAAGACGGTGTAGCTCGGCGAAGAGACTGGGGTTGGGAGGCGGCGTCGACATTGGTGAAGTATCCGCGGGAGACGCGGAATGAACGCGTTAAGATAACCGATGAAACCTAACCCTGGAGTTGAACATCGTCTCTTCTAAACAGAGATTGTATTTTGTCAGCTAAGTGATAGCTCAACTTAGGGTGTTTGGTCCTAGCCGGAGTGCGTATCAATTCTTCAACGTTACGGATAAACTAGTTCGATGTTGGGTGGAACGAAAAATCAAGTATGGGGGCACCTAAAACCCTAATCTAGGTGAGGTTAGCATGGGGCATTAAAGCAAGGTTAGGGGTTTATATGTCCCTATACTTGTTTTTTTCGACGAGTAGACACTATAGAGCACAAAACTACTATTAGCTATTCCATACTACATTAAAAAAAGGGGTTTTTTCCGGACAGTCTAATGGTCATTGAATAATGGTTGGGGTTCACCATCTGTTGATAGTTAGAGGTTGGATGAACGAAATAACCATTTCATTGAGCATACAGCTAGCTGTGTATATCATTAATACACCATATTGTCATACAACCATCACTACTAGAGATGGCTTCCAAATTTTTTAACTGCTTTCTTCCAGATGGTGGTTGCAGGGGCATCTTAAGCTTGGAATTGTAGTATAACCGTTTGAATATCATTCTAGATATTAAACAGCTTATTCTGTTGCAACTATTGTCACCAGATGCACTTCGATTGCAGGAGGTAATATTTACGTTATGGGACTGGCACATCTCCGACTTACTTTTTTGCGCTGAGTATATTTCTGCACTTTCCAAGATTCTGTAGCGTTGTGTGTGTGCATGCGTGCACACCAACGGGCAGCCATTTGAGTAAGTTGATTCTGTTGATGGCTTGCCTGCCAAGACACCTTGATCATGATGGTGTAGCACATAAACAGCAAGGGTGGATGGCAGCACGGCTTGTAAGTACTTGCACGGCTTGCTCTGATTTAGGTGTAGGTGCGCAAGATTTAGAACTGTTCTAAAGCCATTACAAAAATTTGAATACCATCATATTCTACTAACTATTGAGCTTTATCTAATGATCAGTAGTCATAGACCACTACAAAATTTTGTAATCACTGAGAAAGTGATAACTATGGCCAATAATAAATGGGATTGCAGCAGTTTATCGCACCAAGACATTTGGCATAATACAACACTCGCCAGACGGTAATAAAAATGCCCCCTTTTTTCATGTAGTAGACAACAAGCAGATAAAATGAATATGTAATTAATATAGAATTAAAAGGAGACGATCATAATTATAAAGCGGTATCACTAACACCCAAGAACCAACCCACCAAAACAAAAAACCAAATATAGCCAGTATCGAAACCAATATTTAATGTCTCAATCCAATACGATAACCTCCGGAGCCGTACTTCCACCTTGTGACTTCGAGTTCGTTTTGCGTTTGGGCTGGCGATTCGGTTGCGAGTATAATTCTTCGTCTTCACGCTCTCGCTTGACAGAAGTTCTCACACTTTCTTTTTCTTCCTGTGGTGTCGATGCATGTTAATCCTACTTATTGCTTGCCAAGGAATCGCTTGATGGATTACCCGTAGCTTTTTCAGCTCCTTTAGAAGGTCCTCACGAGACATGAGCTCATCGGGGACAGGCGACGCCGCTGGAATCCGAGGAATCACTCCGAGATCCTTCAAAGCACCTAAGGGAAGCTGTTAGTCACGACTCCAAGCAAACGCAGAACTAAGCGGGTTCGGATACTTTCAGGTCGATACAGGAAGCGAAACACGGCGTACGGTTGTTTCCAAGAATCGAGTGTTTTGCCATTTGTTATTGGTTCGAAGGGGTGAATTTCGGGTTGAGAGTAGCTGGTGGCTTTTATGTGAGAGGTAATATATTTGAACCTTGATTGAGGTGACAAGATTACCTTGTAGTGAGGGTTTTATCCAATATTTTCTTAATATTTTTCTCATGCAAGGTATCCTCAGGATCCATGATTGGGCTTCCATTCCGGTCGCTGTAGGTGCCGTCTGCCCTGAAACGCGACACAAGAACCTTGATCTCTCCAAGAAAGTCTAGCTTCTCGTCCGGAATATGCCCCTTCCCATTGAGTTCTTCTGTCAACTGGATCACTGAGAACCGAAATCTTCTGAGCTCACTGCCGTTTGACCGCCCCTCAATCGTACGGCTTGCCGAAGACCTGCGGGAAAGTCGCGAATCCTTCGACCACCATAATGGTCTAGTGAGCTGGGTTCCACTATTCTCAGCGCGACCATCCAGAACGACCAACAGCTCAAAACGGTCATATTTCGGCTCGTTTTGGGGAACATAATAGTGCGCCTGAAATTCGATATAGAATTCCTTCCCCTCCTCAGCTTTGATATAAACCGTCTTGAGCGGATATGCAGTGCCGGAATCATTGTCGTCTTTAGGAGGCACGGGAAATTCTTTTAGCACACCGTTCGCCGTATTTATGGTGCATTCCAGCTTATTGAGGCGAACCATAGTTTGTGGGGAATATACTGTTGGTTGCGCGAGGAGCTCTGGCTCTTGGGTTGTCGCTATGAGTTGGAGACGCGGTTCGCATCATATAAGCGATTTAGCGTACACGTGATTACGCAGCAAACCCCTCACTTCAGACTAAGGTTTAATTTTATGATTCATGAACGAGAAACTACAATTGCCATGGACGTAAAACCGGAAGAACAGCACCTCAATTTATACTTGGCAGCAGACTAAAAAGGCGGCTGTCGGATTTATGGCAGTAGGAAGAACAAGGAAGGCTAAGGGTGCTCTGCCCAGACTCACTAGTCTCGGACTGCTTACTGGTACGCCAGTAGTGAACCGTCCAGATAGGGATCGGTCCAGACTGGAGCCGTCCAGCCCAAGTCTGATCTTCCTGCTGGACCGGGCCGGACTAAGCCCTACCTCAGACCAAGACCATCCAGACCGTTGCCATCATTAAGACTTTCACTTGTTCGCTAGCGAGGCAAAGTTTGGTGAACGAGAGCAGGGCAAGGGTGGGGCCAAGCCGGGAACAACAACCTAATCAAAGCTGATACCAGCAGTCCAGTACTTCTTCCCTTTAACCTTGAAGAAGTCACTACATTTGACTTCTTAACCTAGTTACGTTTCAACAATCTCTACCTCGCTCATCCACCCAGACGCTGACTACCTTACATTTTGTCTCCGCATAGTTTTACTTTGACCTTTCGAAACCTGGGCGTAATTGGGCTCGGAACGTTCGCCAAAATCAAGACTCGCGCCTCCAATCTCAAAGGTTGTGCCATGCCTTGGAAGTTCGCCCGGATAACTTTGGTTTGGGCTACAAAATTCCTTATGATGCACATCAGGTGGCATGCCGCGGAATATGTACAAGAACAGCTCTCTCGTTCTGCCATGCTTTCGAGGTTGATACTGATACCACTCTGTCGACAACTTCATGGAGTATTACGACACGAAACTCACTTCGCATCCCATTTCACCCTCCTAATCCAGCGTTCCCTACTTAGAGCTGTGATGGATGAGAGGATTGTCTAATAGATGCCTAGACTTCTTAAGTAGGTTAGTGGAGAGAGTGGGTAGATAAGCGAAAAGCTTATCTCTACCACCACCGCCGCCCTTGTCAGACAATTCTTATACACGTCTCACCACCTTCTTCGTTCTGCCTTTTTCCTCTTTCCTCCTGTTCAACTGACGGGATCTACCCAACTTTAGGTCCTGAAGCTAACTTGACTGACCGTAATCATGACATGGGCTTATAGTTAGTTATGGCAGATTCTGCACATATATAGGAGACTCTATATCGCTGTCTTAGCTTCTGGGGCTGGGTTATTTTATATATGGATAACTGGACTACATGTCTTCAAGGATCAGTATCAAGGCGAAAATGCTGCCTCTCACCTTCGTTCCCAAGAAACCTGGAAACCCACCCACAAAACCCCATGAAAACGAACGAACGGTTATATGGGCAGAAGAGCAAGGCTTTATATTGGACTCCAAACACCGGTTGTATTTTAAATGCTGGAGACTCCACAAAGAGGAAGTATGAGGTTTCATCCGACAAACCTTTGTGAATGACGAAGAGATTCCGTCGGTTATTAGTTGCCTTATCCGCTACGAGACCAAGGGTGTGCGGTTGCGCCAAATGGAATCATTTGATATCACCCGCAGGCCTTAGGAATTTATCTTACAGATATCTTAACCACCTTCATTTTACGTCCCGTCTCATGTCAGGAGATCCCCGATCCCCGTCACTGCCCTAGGCACAATATTAGGAGGATACAGTGGCCTCCATCTCTCAACCTACAAATCCATCAACACGTTCTCTTGCAATAATTCCTTCAACGCAGGACCCAAGGTAGTCAAGGTAGAGGAACTGGTGTGTTGCTAGAGATCGGATACACATGCCTCAACTGAGGGAGAATTGGTGGCTAATTGGGAGAAATATATAGCTTTTTCACAATCAGTATCCCGGGCTTATCTAGACAGGGCCGCAATCCTCTTTGCAAGTATAACAGATATCTTCTTATTCTCAGTCCTCCTAATAAATCTCCCATTTCCACAACTAGCAAGGACAGACCCAAACTCCATAGAAATCATAAATAACTATACTGCTCGTCTTCAGAACTACAAATCGTCTCCCTTCCTTCTTCTCATCTTTCTCTCTCAAGCCCCTCTCCGTCTCAAACGACATTACAAAACGCAAGTCAAACAACAAAACTAAAAAGAAACATGCATGCACGACAAGCACACCAGCCAGCCCATATGGAAAAAAAATCACAAAAAATAGCAGATACGCCCATGCTTGCAGAAGGTAGACAGATATGAATACCCTAAAAGAAAAAAACCACGCATATGAACGAGATGGGAAATAGTATGAAGGAAGACCCTGATTGTAAAGTAAAGAAACACAAAAACCCAAAAAGATAGAATCTCAAAGACAAACAGACAAGAAAACACCTATTCCATCCCAACGAAACAAAGATGCTGGTAAAAAAACTCCGCCCATAATAAGTAAAGGTAAGGCAAGTAACGTGCGCTCCATCACTATAACACCAGTTCCCATCACATTGCAATAATCAAAAAGAGAAAGGGAAGAGAAGATGGATGAACTAGAAGTGGAGGTGGGGGAGGGCCCATAACTTCAAAAAGCCAAATCCACGGTAACTCCGCACACCATCCGCATGAAGACGACAAGCAGCAAATCAAAAAGAATAAGAAAAAGAAAAGCAGTGCTTCTACCTCCTCCCCCAACTCTTGACATGCTATATCTACTCCTACTTGCGACTCAACAAACCTCCCCTCCCCTCTGCCCCCTCACTCTCAACCCCAATGATAGTTGCCTCAGATTCTCAAATGTTGTCTGCCCATCAACCGGTTCTTTCTTCATCTTCCTGGCTTGTGCCTGTTCTGGACTTTCCTCCTCTGACTTCCTCTTGATAGACTTGTTGCTACTAGTATAAGTAACTTTTGGTCTTGACGTGGCCGTCCGTTGGTGAAGAGCCGCAATATACTCTTTCTGTAAATCGGCTGTGGCTGCTATAGGAGAGGGGGGGGGGGGAGGCATAATACGTGGCTGTTGCACGGCCTTGGGGGCTTTCGGCGAGTCGTCAAAGACATCCATTGGTGGTGCCATAATACTAGGATCGCCAACAGGTGGGACAACCTTTGCGGTCGACGTATATTGAGGTGCTTCCTCGAGGATAGAAGTATCCAACCCCAAGTCGAAGTCATCAGCAGGTGCTTTGCCCTTAGGCTTAGGAGTGGATTTCTTCGCTTCCTTGGGAGGCGACGGAGCTTTTGATGCTGCCTTAGATGGTACCTTTAACTGGACTCTTGCCGGAGGAGCGTTAATAGCCGGTGCAGAGGAAGCTACAGCGGGTGCCACAGCTGGTGCCACGGGTTCTGCAGGGGATTTCGCGGGGGTCGCCATAGGAGATGCCGCCGGGAGAGCCACAGAGGGAGGTGCAGGGAAAGATGTAGGGAGAGGTGCGGAGAGAGCCGCAGAGAGAGCCGCAGAGAGAGCTGCGGTGGGAGGTACAGAAGGGAGCGCAGAGGGAGGTGCGGAGGGAGGTGCAGGGGCTCGCAAAACAATCGATTCTTCCACTTCCACTACCGGAGTGAATTCTTTGACATCGGAAGACTTAGCACCGGCCTTTTGCCTTTGAACTGTGGCTTTTCGCTTGGACTCCTTTGCTTGGCGACGGTGGGTTTGTTCGTGTTTCTTCAACGCCTTCTTGGCTTCAGCAGCAGCTTGCTTGTCTTGTACAAGCTTCCACGTGTCCTGGTGTAGGCATTTCTTCTGTTTTATATTAGTCCTTTCCGTGGTATGAGAAGCAGGAGAGAGTAATGCCTTGAGAATTTTGCAATCTTCGCATGAAGGCTTCCGTCCCTTGTATCCAATTGGCGGCCCATTACCATCGGCGGCCCTATTATTTGTTGGCTTGGGATTCGGAGTGGAAATCTGTTTTTGCGCAGCTGCAGTAGAAGTCGATTTCTGCGGGGACGATGACAAGGGTGCAAAAGTGCTTTTAACGGGCGATTTGTCCTTCCTTGCTTCGACAGGAACCCCAGCAGATCCAGGTTTAGATGGGGTATCATCTACAGTCTCATCGCCATCATCATCCAGGCCCTGTTGCTCCGGCCTCCCGTCCGTATCTAAAATCAACCTATCGTCGTCACACCACCCTCTCGCCCTGATCTCTTCCTTATGCTTACATCCTGTTTTCTTAAGGCGACAACTCTCACATCCAATACGGGGTGGCCCGAGATTAGAAAGCTTCTTGACATATATACTCCCGTCTGTTAATTGAAGGTATTGATCGGTATTCTTTCTACCATCGCTGGGCGGCGGCATAGGAGTGAATTGACGATTGCGCCGAGTCGTCTTAGTTTTTTTCGATGATGGACCAGGAGTATCGCCACGGGTATCGGATTTCCGTTTTGTTTGACCTGGCATTTGGGAAGAACTCCTGCGAGACCCGTTTAGCCCAGTAATTGCGGGTAGTGTACGTTCAGGGAAGTAGTCAAAAGACTCGAGGTTGTCATCGGGCGATATCGAAAGCTTGGATCGGTCCCTTAGTCCATCTCGTCTCGGCGTATCGTTGCCAAGAGGTTCGCCGTCAGCCTGTAGCGGTGCATCTGCGCTTCCATCTGTGCCATCCACGACTGGAAGCCCTGGGGGTTGCCAATCAACCTGTGCCCAACTGGGAATCCTCTCACCACCAGGAACTATTTCGGCACAGGCACGCTTCCAGACACACCATCGTGCAAAGTGTTTGAGGTAAAGAAGAGGATTCCGACTGACAGGCCATGGAATAGCTTTCTTAACGTTATCCACAGTTGATTTCATGAGCTTTGGAGCTCCAGGTCGCTGAGAGGTTGTGATAACTCCCATAATAATCATGACGTTTCTGTACAAAAATTCGATCAAGCTGGGGAGGCCTTTCAGTTCTTCAGTAGTGTAGGAATGTTTTGACGGTCTGAATTTATTCTTTCTTCCTATAATGTCGGTAAGTAGATCCTTCTCGATTTCCCTAGGCATCCGGTCGCTATCGATGTAACTGAACATGCTGGCCCACATGAGAGTAGTAAACCTAGGATATCGCATCTGCTTCGGAACCCCGGTTACAGCCTCAATGTTGTGGACTCTCATCTGGTTGACGTAGAAGTTTCGTGTAAGAAAGTTTCCGCCAACGACCAGACTGTCGACGGGCGTATAAACGGCGTGAATCCATCCCGAAGGTATGAAAAAGGTATCGCCCTTTTCCAAAGCAATCATTTTGCACGGAATATCTGGTAGCTCGTCCGGAAGAAACGTATGATTCATGTGCTCGGACGATGACCATTTCTCATATGCCTTTAGTGCTTTTTCGGTGGGTGGTATGACGAGGAAGACCTTTTGCCCCTCATAGATGTGATAAAATACCGAAGATCCACCAAAATCAACATGGAAGTCGGTAAAAGAGTCTTTAACAGACATCAGAACGTATTTACCGACCGTTGGTTTTGGGTACGTTGGGGCATGTTTCCATACTCGGTCCACCAAATCAGACTCTCTCACAGCCTTCGGTCGGGAAATCATCTCTCCCAGCGGGCTATTTGACACTTCGCAACTGATGCAGTTGTATATCGTTTCTTTGACCGGACTCTCAAAGTAATCGGCAAGCCGCCCCATTGTCCATACCTCCTTTGGTGGTTCCTGGGTAACCACGTCCATCATGGGAACTGTCATATCAATGCCAACCATTTCAGCAACACGACGAACAGTTAATCCCGGAGGTATTCTCATGTCTAACGCGTCTGCATCTTCTCTTGGGTCAAGTTCAATTCCTTCATCGACTTTTGGAGTAGTTGGCGACTGGCGGGATTTAATAGGCGATCCAGACCGTCTGCGAACGCCATTTGGTGGCAGTTCGGGTGGATGAGGTACTGAGATACCCGGACTAGAGTCTTGCGTGACAGGCGCGGAAGTTTTTAAGTCGCCATGCCACGGTGTCAGATTCCATTTGGCTGGTACAATAAAAGGTTCGGTCCAAGCAGTCCCATCCTTACTATCAATAACGGAGGAGGTAACGAGTTCTGGCCTCACACGCCGAAGGTCGTCTTCAGCAAAGGGATGGCTTTTATCGAGTATTTTGTTGATATAAGGATGTATTCTCGGGTCCTCTGGATTCCTGACTGGCGCTGATGATCCATTGTGCAAGGCATCATAATCAATGACAGTGCGTGCTCGCCCAGAGGATCGTTTCACTGAGTACCCAATAGAAATGTCAATATTGCTCGGCCCAAATAGAGGAAACACAAGACGAAACCGGGAATGCTCACGTGTTGATTTCCCATGTGTAGGCTCACATGCGATACAGTAGAACTTATCAATCTTATCGACAGCAGCCTGGTCGAGTCCGACACAACGTGCGTGATGCCAGCCTTTGCATCCGTCGCATCCAATCCATGCGCCATTACGGCCATCATCTTCGGAATAATGAATTTTGCATGTTTGACAATCCTCTTCTTCGCCAGATGGTTGTGGTTGGGATTTACTGGGAATAACTATTCCTTTGGGTTCGATAGAGGCGGTCGTTGCTCTCGCCTCGCGGTTGTTCTTTTTAGCTTCTGGAGGTTTAGAATGCCGACTACTGGAGCGCCGACTCCGTGAAGTATTATAGTCCTGATACTCAAGTGTCAGCTATGCGAAGACCGAATTCCGTACCCAAAGACTTACCGGTTTCTGTTGGGATTCGGGCCCGATCTTAGTGCTAGTAAGATGGTCGATGTTCAGGGGAAAGGGAGCATCATTCGCGTTGTTTTTCGGCGCACTATCACTTTGCAGAATACTTTGCAGGACTTCGACCACTTCAACGGTCTTCTCAGTTATCTGGGGCTCGTCATTATCGGTTTTGGGCACTGTATCTGGGTTGAACATTAGCAAATATTTGAATAATATTCGATAGCTGAGACCTACCGGAATTACCATGCAGAGAAACGTCAACCATTGGTAGATCTTCTGCAACCGTGACCGACTCGCCATTCTGGGGTATAGTCCGGAACAGTTCGTCAACAACCGTAGGCGGGTTTTCAGTAGCTGCATGTAGTTCTTCCGCAGCTGCAATTGGTTCTTCAGTAGCCACAGGCGGTTCTTCAGTAACTGCAGTCAGTTCTTCCGCAGCCGCAATCGGTTCTTCAACAACTGCAGACGGCTCCTCTATAACACCGGACGCTTTGGCAAAACTACCTGTTTCTGCACATTCGGGTGTCAGGTTCGCGACGGGTTCGTTCGTGTGCGGGGTTTCTGGTTGAACTACGCGCGAAGGGCCAACTGAGCTCGCAATGACATGGTCGTCCTGTGTCGGCGTCGGCAGAGACGTGTTTCTTGGTTTCCTAGCATCAACATCTAGAAAGCCGTCCTTGGGGAGGTACTGAGTGGGTGAAATAGGATCTTCTGGCCGCTGAACAGTAATGCTATGCTCATGAACAGCAGAGTCATCCAGCGAGGTCATATACTCGTCAATTGGTGACGAATTGATCCACGGGTAGTAAGATTCATCCGTCTTTGCTTTGGAATTAGACGTAGAATCTAGCATTGTCGGAAGCGAGGGTTCGCTAGGCTGGGGCGGTTTTGGCACAGATATCGGCTCCGCTGCAGGTAAAAGCACTGCCGATACTGGGACGGATGAACGACGGGGTACAGTCGCACTAATTTCAGCGTTGTTATACTCTCGACCACTGAAAAAGGCACCCGGAAAAGACCGCCTCTCGTGGCCGATAGGTCCGTAGTTTTGCTCGCGTCCTGTAATCGTATGCGAGCCTATTGATTCCACGGAGATCGTGTTGGCAACATCGAGGGGCTTGGGTAATAGGGAAAGATGAGCGGTGTCTGGCTGCTGCCAGGAAGAGACCATCGTAGTCGCGACTGTGGGAGGCGATCCGCATGGTAACGGAAGCGCCGGGGGGTTGTAAACAGAAGTAGACGCAAGCCGATTAGCACCGTGGAGCAGTGCGATGTCTGCAAGAGCATCGAGAGGATTAGTTTCTCGAATTTGTGGTTGTTTTTCTACTGCTGCTCTTGCCAGCAGATAACCGTGGTTAAATGGTAGTTGAGGAGCTGCTGCATCGGCGTCTCGTATGCTCCGCGACGGCATCGCCGGATATTGTGGGTAGTAAGAATATACATTTGACGAAGCGTAATTATTAGAAAACGAAGGCGTTCTAACGGCGAAAGTAGGAGTTGAAGCTGCAGGAGGAGAGAGGGGTTCCACCGCGGTGCGCGCGAAGTCGGGCGATGGTGTTCTGTAATTCCATCGGGAGCCGTAGGGAAAACCGTCAGGCGAGGTAGCCATCGGCGTATAGGTCAAAGACGGACCTTAAAGCTCGAAATTGACCGATTCCGTCGATGGCGGAGGAGGCGAGTTGAATAGCGCGCAGCGATGGGTGCGGTCGGAGGTGGTCGCGGTGGAGCGAGGTATGTATGGTACGATACGAGAGTTATCACGGTAACGACAACGACTGTTAGCGAAGATACGGTGTATCTGTCGGAGAATATTCGAGATAGCAATATTCAGGGAGAAGCAGCGGGTCAATATAGAGAGTTGTGGTCAAGAGGAAGCGTGTGGGTTGTATTGTGGAGGGGGCGGGAGATGATGGCTAAGAGGCTTGAGTGTGCCGATGGGGTTGAGTAGGTAGGGTGAGAGGGAACACAACGGCGCTGCTCCTCCTCGCCAAAGCATCATCGTCAACTAACTTAACGAACAATCGAACGAACAATCGAAGAAGCCTATCTATGCTCTACCCGAACAACTCCTTCGCTCGCTAACAGACTACAGATGGTAGTTCTCTACGGATACTGGCAAGTCCCTCAGCCATCATTACAGCCAACTGCACTACCCTCCCTACCTACCATCGGCCGTTATGGAATTCTTCGCATATCCGAAATTCTATACACAACTTCATCGCGCTTCCACCACCACCTCTCACGGCAACCACCGGCTTTGGCTGGCAGCATCTTCTATCGCTATGCAATACTCTATACTCTCATTTCCGGGTTGTATGACAACATACACAGAGTGATCATTTCAGAAGGCTTTCATGCCCAGCATGTCAAAGGACTCGGATATCCTAACCTCTACATGTTAGATATGGCTAGCAACTACATACACGGTCTATTTGTTTGCTTCCATTGTTCTTGGACATGTGGAGCGTTTCATTATCACAGATGAACAAAGAGCACCACAGCAACCACAATTCTCAAGTCCAGAGCAGGTTCAAGCACACGTATATTGGATCAATATGGATAAAGACCCGTTCCATGGCTCTAAATCTTACACTATATTCCTTCTATTACATATCTCAATCTACACACAACTTTATCTATTCTCATTTCTTTCCACAAGCTAAATAGTCTAAACCGCCGAATATATGGCCAGCCTCCCTCGGAAATGCTCTCTCCATATCGCAACCAAATCACCACCACGCCATAGTCGCTCGCGTTACTTCCGTCCTCCACCGCGTTCACCATATCCTTGGGTATGGTTTTGCCACAGATGTCTTTCGTCATACTGCTTCTCTGCAGTTCTCAACCGGTGTCTCTCCTGCTCCCACCGCTTCTGCCGAAAATGCATTTCTGAATACGACTACGATGGCTACAAAGAGTGGAAAGCATACTGGTCTGATTCTGCCAATACCGGTTTGCCTTCACCGATAACTGATAAGGATGGTAAATATCAGAACCGGGAGGATGACATTGAGAATCCTAGCCGGGTGGAAAATTTGAGTCAGAAAGCCTACATATTGAATGAGGATGGCGAAGAGTGGGATGTTGAGTGGCTGGCATGTAGTTCAAGCTCTCCGTCATCTTTACCTATTGACTACCGGGAATGAAGACCTTAGTACAAACAGACCGCAAAGGAAGTTCGAGAGATTATTGATATACTGTTTAAAGATATCATAGAGGGCGGGGAAGGATATGATGGCAATGTCAAACCCCCAGCAAAAGAGAAAGAAATGAAAGCCACCTCACAATTTCCAACTGCAACACGCCCTATACACTTACTTTCCGCACTAGATATTCCGAATGTCGGTAATGAAGACGACGAACAAGACCTTCCTATCCTCTCTCCCGATATAGGAGAAAGGCAAATGGAAAGAATTGCGTTCACCCACGAACCATCGATATTCAGGCCTTTGAGCGAAATTCAGCTTGACCTTGCCGGCGCTATTTCTAAGAGCGTACCACTACACCTTTCCTTCCCAACCTCCCCGGCTTCTCCGTCGTGTCGTGGACGAAATTCCGCCACCCGCTACACTCCGTATCGCCGGGGCAATCGAGTCAGTGCTGGGCTTTGAGTCCTGTGAAACGGCTTAATTCCTGTATTTTAGGACGAGTAGGTCAGAATATAAGCCTGAGAGTGAGGCTGGGAATTCCCATTGACGGGTTTTTGGTGCTTTTGCTGCTGGAATATAGTGAAGAATATGTCTTCATGTAACAACACCACAGCTTTTCGTTTCTCTCGTTCCTTTTATATTCAAAATCTAATATCACATCTGCTGAATGAACTTGGTAGTTTAAATCGCAAATTGTGGGGCGTTTAATGATGTCACCGTGTAATCGTTCTCCAGAGGCAAGAATAGAGTTGCGGCTCAAAAAAAACCCGCAACTCTGACACCACCGACTCGCCCATGTTAGAGCTTCACGTTTGGGGATCCGGCTTTGGCCTCCCCTCAATTGATCCGTTATGTCTCTCCGCAATTGCATATCTCAACCTCACGGTTCCGCACTCAGAATGGACCTTGATCCCCTCTAGCAACCCGCTGCTGTCGCCGTCCAGTATATCTCCCTCGCTCACCTCCGAGCTCTAACTAACAGAGCAGAATCTCTACCTGCCCTTAGAGATAACCATATCTGGGCCACAGGTCTGCAGCAAATTATCGAATATTTGCACCAACGTTTCCCGAACCGCGACCTCGACAGCATGTTAGCCAACCGCGAGAAAGCGAGCTGTACGGCGTTTACGGCTTTCATCCAGTCACGGGCCCAGGAAATCGTGGACCTCAGCCTCTACGTCAGCCACCAAAACTTTTCGGCTGTGACTCGACCACGGTTCGCACAGATGCTCGGGTGGCCAGTGTGTTACTATCTCCCGCTACAAGCACGCTCAGCAGCAAGGGAGAGAACGCGGCATCTAGGATTCAGGAGTATTGACATCACGCAGAAGCAGGAGGATACTCCGGAACCGCCGCTGGGGGAGACGGTAGGGGAGAAGGCGGCACGAGAAGCCACCGGCCCGAGCCCGGCTACAAAGGCTCTGAAAGACAGCGCGGCAAACATCAAACTCGCGGCACTATGCGATGATCTTCTGAGCGCACTCACAAAGCAATTGGGCCGGAATCGCTACCTGTTTGGAGACGAAGCGCCGGCAAGTGTGGATTGCGTTGCTATTGGGTACTTGACGCTACTGCTCATTCCTGAGATGCCGCAGAGTTTTGCGGCCGATGCTATGAGGAAATTCCCTGGGCTGTGCGCTTACGTGCATGACATACGGGCAAAATTCTTTGGGGATGAAGGGAATCAAGGGGCACTACCGTGGGGAACGCCCGAGCGGGGCGATCTCCCGTGGTTAGGCGGGGTGTTTCTAGACTCATTGAAAGAGACGTTACTGGAGAAGGGGAGAGAAGAGGAGGAGTGGGTAGATGATGATCCGCTTCTTCAGGAGCGGAAGAAAAGGGCAGCGGAGAAGAAAAGGAGAGAGTGGTGGAAGAGTGTGGCATTTATTGCTAGTGGAGTGGTCGGAATGGTTGGGTATGTTGTCTGGAGTGGTATTGTGGCTTTTCCAGGGATGCATGGGGAGGAAGTGGCGCTGGTGGGTGAGGAGGAGGAGGAGGAAGACGAGGACGAGGAAGGGGGTGGAAACGTGAATACGGAGGACGTGGACTTCGATGTTGAGGAGCACGATGAGTAGGCATAGGGGGTCTAGTATAGTAGCAGAAAGAACGCCCTTGCGCTTTTTCATCTGTGCTCTACGGATTGTGAATGGGGAGTTTTGTACATATAGGATCATAGAAAAGGACCGGTCTTAGGCACGAGTTGGATTTGGAATGGGCCTCTTTAGAAGAATCATTGCATGATCAAAAGTCGAAGTTCAGAATTCAGTTGAAGAGGCTGTTCTCTGTGATCACTGTCAAGCCCAGGCCGGCATCTTCAACCCAACTGCCGGGCTGAATGCTTCTAGTGTTTTTCTGGAAGAATTAAGCACTTCGGAACACAGTCGCCGAAGTCTTCCTGTATTCGTTGATGGTCCGTGCACCGTGCAGCGGAGCCTTTCTTGAGCTTGCATTCAGCGTGTGCTAGCCTTCAAGCAAGATTGCTTAGGTCCGCACTCTTTCTCCCTCTTTCTTCTCCTCCACCAACTCATTCCCAGTCTCTCCTTTGCTGATTGCTGTTGAAAAGCTCCTCTTCACCGTCCCTCGCTTCTCTTCTCTGGAGTTTGATTGATCACCTTTTGCTTTGCATTACTTAGTTGTAGTCATAGTTCAAGCCGCCGCCCTCCAAACATCATTTGCTACACAAACAGTCGACAAGATGGCGCATTTGCTTCGTGCGTATGTATTTACTTGCTCTCTGCATCTTTGACGATTTACTGAATCGTCCCCAGTTATCAATTGCAGCTCGTTAGACGACCCGTTTTGACTGGAGCCGTCACCTCCGGCGTACATATTCCCACACCACCAATCTCGTCCAGCTGTCCGAAACGCTAAAGTCTCCCGTCTGGAAAATTAGGTTTTGTTTGGATTGGGCGACATAATTGCTCAGCAAGGCATCAACAGGAAGGGAATCAAGAACCACGACTTCGCAGCTACTGCAAGAATGACCTTCTATGGCGGATGTATGTGTCTCCTTATCTTTTAGCAGGCATTCGCCAATATGACTGAAAACTGAATAGGTGTCTTCGGTCCTGCCGCGGTCGGCTGGTACAAAGTTCTTGAGCGCTTTGTGGTGATCAAGAGAAGCCAGAACGCCCAAATGCTCGCACGCGTTGCCCTCGACCAGCTCGTCTTTGCCCCCGTAGGTATTGCCGTGTTCTTCTCTACTATGGCGGTTCTCGAGGGCGGCGACCCCAAGAAAAAACTTCACGAGAGCTGGTGGACTGCTTTAAGGGCGAACTGGAACATCTGGCCTGCCGTCCAGGTCGTCAACTTCCGCTTCGTCCCCTTAGATCTCCGCGTCCTTTTTGCAAATGTCATTTCCATCGGTTAGTTTGGGCCTGCACAGGAAGCTGGGGGTCATTTCTAATGTGTGGTGTAGGATGGAACTCTTATTTGAGTTGGCTAAATACTCAGAAAAAGACGACACCCGAAATTTCCAAAAGAATTCTTCTCGACGTAGTTGGAGAGAAGGCTTAAAAGCGAACGTCCGTTTATAAATTAAAAAGGCATGGGATATATTCATCAGGATGGGATTTTGCCTATATAACCTGGCCATGGGATGAGGAGCTCGTTCAGTACTCAGATACTGGCGAATACATGCTCACCCATTTAATGTTCTCGCATTCCTGGCGAGCTGCTTCTCTGACGTTGTGTCACTATTGATTCTTCATACAGTATCGAGCGTTTGCATTTGGTCAAGTTATATAGACATAAACAACTATTTCCCTAATACCCCGCTTGCATGTATATACTTGAGATTGTACTTAGGTACCCCACACATAGATTAGAGCACTGTAGTCGGTTTATTGGGGATTCATGAAAGGTCACCAATCTCACTAGGTACACTAAATCATTATGATGTCCAAGTGTTCGTGTAAGCTCGCTAGCTGAGATCTTTTCCTTAAGCTCATATTGCAGCATTCCTCGTAGCAACTTTTCGAACTCAGCCATCTCCTCGAGTCTCAAATTTCCTCGGGTCTCAAAAGTGTTTCCGTTCCACAGAGGCCTCGTCCCGCCAGTGCTTTCAAATTCAGAGAACAATCCGTAGGCTCGTTCCAAGGGGCTCGGTGACGGTGCATCGGTAATTACCACCCGGCATATAATCTCAAACTCGTTGAGGGTCTCCAAAGTGATGTTGCTCACAGAATTATTGTTCTGGGGGGTCGTCGCCCTTATAGCGGAGGTCAAGCCGGCGCCCCGATGACGTTGGCGCAAAGTCTTACTCTTCAAAGTTCTCCCTCTATCCCGAACGCATGATAATCTTGGTGAAATATACCGGTTTTCTTATGAGCAGACTGTCAAGTAGCAACCGGAACCGTGCTTGTGTACGATTCGATATCGGTCTTGGGATTCGGTACCAGTCACGGCTGGATGGTATTCCCCCTTTCTGTACGCCCTCGACGTCGAGGATCCATTCGTAGGTTTCGCTCCCATCGTTCGGAGGAAAGTTCTGGTTGTCTGCGGCTACCGAGCTACCGAAAAGTACGTGTTGACGGGACGGGCCAGAAATAGTAGACTGGGCTTGGTATCGATGCTCTCTTGAGAGGGACGCCGGGACTGGAGTACTGTGAGCACGCACTACAATTACCATAATTAGCAGCTAAGGCTGAGTTGAGACGTTCCAACGGTGTGTGATAACAGGTTTCACAATGCGAATGAGGATGTGAATGAGGAAGAGTCATGATTGACCCCACTATTCTCTAGTGTCTTTTTTTCTTCGCATCAGAAGCAGAGCCCTCACACATTTCACACCTCCTCCAGGCAACTCCACACCCAGCACTTACCACTCAACACTCTCCAATCGCCATTCGTCTATTGCCGAGCAATAAAACTACCCACATCTATCCGCTTTGGTTCCCCCAAAGCGCTCCCTTTACCACCGCGTTCAATTCATGCCTCTTCACCCCCACAATTCCCCTACCAACAACAAAGAAAACCCACAAAACACAATGGCAACTTCCTCCACTTTCGAGATCAAGGACGAGCAGCGTCCTCTCACCGAGATCCCCGTTTCGCCCCCAAACGGTGAGGAGACGTCCGAAGATACTGGCGACATGCCAACGGAACAGCTTACCGTCTTTCACTCTGCCGATAACTTCAACGTCAAGCACCCCTTGATGAACAAGTGGACTCTGTGGTTTACCAAACCCCCCGGGAAGGTGAGCAGTGAATAAGTCCCCTGGAGGCGATGGTAGAATGAAGGAACCAAGCTAATTCGTGGTGTTCCACTGGCAGGGCAATAATGATTGGAATGAGCTGCTCAAGGAGGTTGTGACCTTTGATTCGGTTGAGGAGTTTTGGGGTATCTATGTATGCTTATTCATCCTTTATTGTGCCGTGTTTTTAATGTTCTATTCCCACAGAACAACATCACCAAGACCTCAGAGCTCTCCCTCAAGTCCGACTACCATCTCTTCAAGCAAGGTGTCCGACCTGAGTGGGAAGACATCCAGAACAAGAACGGCGGAAAGTGGGCATACCAGTTCAAGGACAGGCGCGCCACTGTCCCCATCGACGATCTCTGGCTCAACGTCATGCTCGCTGCTATCGGTGAGACGCTCGAGGCCGACGATGCTAAGGAGGTCATGGGCGTTGTCGTCAACGTTCGTAAGGCCTTCTACCGTATTGGTGTTTGGACCAGGACTACCGGCGGAAAGGGCGGCAATAAGGATACGCTCATGGAGATCGGTAAACGGTTCAAGGAAGTCCTCAAGCTCCCATCGCGCGAGAATGTCGAGTTCTCGGGTCACACGGACAGTGCGCTCTCCGGATCTACAAGGGCCAAGGCGAAGTTCATGGTGTAGATATCTGATTCACAGCTCGGGGAAAACGGCGATGGAGTCATGGGGTGGGGAATAAAAGGTTTCGCGATTCATAAAGTCAGCGGGGTTAGGGTGGTGTTTTCAAATCCTGGGTATTTCTGCTGTTGATTGTTGTGGCTTGTCCTTTCACTTTCCCGTTTCTTTTTTCCTTTTTTTTCCTCGTTTGGTCTCGTCCCGTCATCTTCCAGGAACTGGTGTTCTGGTTCTGTGTGCTGTTTTTTCTTGATCTCTATGCCTTTCTGGATCGGTTGCTGGCCCAGAGGAAGGAATGATGGGTATGTTGGCTGCTGTTGGCGGCTTCAGATACCGAGACCTATCTGGGTTTGCACGTATCTACATGATGAGGCCATACGACGCTTTTTCTTTTTCACGAGGATATATACCGGCGTATCATTGTGGTCAGTTTGTACTGTACTCTACAGCCTCTTGATGCAATAAAATGGGATCCACGAGGAAGAGTGCGTTTGGCGATCTAATGTTCTGTACGATACTCGCATACGAGCGGTGGAAAGAGTAATCAGTCGCACCTTGCTCCGGTGAGCCCCGCAGAGGTGAGTTTCAGGCGAGGGTGGTACGCAGCTGCAAGTGGTTACCTATCTCCCGTCAGGGATGTACTAGTACAGATATATAAGGTTGCATATGTGCATTCCCGTGTGAGCGCTGGTGCCAATTCCGCTTCGTGTGCTCTAGAGTACTGACGGATTCTCTGTCTGCCTTTGCAGTTCAATGGTCTGCCGGCCCCCCACACCCCACATCGTTAGGTGACAGTGAGGACCCAAGCGATCCACTTTGCATGGGTTTGACGTTCGTTCGTTTTTCTGGGACAAATCCCATGACGTGATGAGGGTTTTCCCGCGGCGTGTGGGCTAGGATTCCACGACGGTTGGTCCGCTTAAATTCCAGCCAAGCCTCCTCTATCTGCAGCTGTGCATATCGGAGACCAACCTCCCCAGCGTCCCTACACCATCATTATCCTCCACGTCCACAATCGCCTCTCACCACTAACTAACTGAGATTGAGAGAGAGGCAGGAAAGGAATTATGAAGTAAGTTTTTCTCCCCATTGTCGCCCATGATTTCCCACAGGGACGGGGAATTTGCTTTGTTATTGCCCGCTGTTATTATTTTCTTCTCGCAGAATAAAGAACGGGAGCGGATAAAGAGAAAAAATGGCGGTTGTGATAGCTTTGGCTGACACAAAATCCCCCCCTATCCAGGTTCGGCCAGCAGCTCCGCACTTCTCTCATCAAAGACTATTATTACTACTACATCTCATACGACGACCTCAAGACCGATCTCAAGACCCGCCTGCACCCGCCCAATTCGTCCAGTCCGCACGTATGGAACGAGGAAGACGAGAAGGCGTTCGTGCAGGTGCTCGAAGCCGAGCTCGATAAGGTCTTCACCTTCCAGAAGGTCAAGAGCGGCGAAATCGTACGACGGATCAAGGTTTCGCAGAAGGAAGTCGAGGATGTCATCAAGCTCCTGGATTCCAGAGAGGAGGTGCAGAGACCAACCGAAAATGACTTTGAAATGCTAGAGGAGGACTTGTCGGATATTATCGCGGACGTCCACGATCTGGCAAAGTTTACGCAGCTGAATTATAGTGGATTTCAGAAGATTATTAAGAAGCATGATGTGAGTGTTTTCTTGTTTGTTTTGTTTTTGGACGGAGTACAGAATTGGGCAGCGCGCTGATAACGCATGTGGATAGAAACAAACGGGGTGGACTCTGCGGCCTATCTTCTCAGCGAGGTTGAATGCGAAGCCTTTCTTTAAGGATAACTACGATGCGTTCATTGTCAAGCTGTCAAGACTGTATGACCTGGTTAGGACGCGGGGGAATCCCACGCAAGGTGACAGTGCGGCAGGCGGGGCCCAGCAGAACTTTGTGCGGCAGACTACAAAGTATTGGGTTCACCCAGATAACATCACCGAGCTCAAGTTGGTTATCCTGAAGGTATGATTGATCTAGTTGCTGGGGGTTGGAGTAATGCTGAAATTTTCCGATAGCATTTGCCAGTGCTGGTCTTCAATGCGAACAAAGAATTCGAAAAGGATGATGCCGCTATTTCCTCCATCTACTTTGACAACCAGGACTTCGAGCTATATCTTGGTCGCCTGCGCAAAGACGAGGGAGCCGAGGCCGTGCGTTTGCGATGGTATGGAGGTATGGAGACGCAGCAGATTTTTGTGGAACGCAAAACCCACAGAGAAGACTGGACGGGAGAGAAGTCTGTCAAGGCGCGATTCGCACTCAAGGAAAAGAATGTCAATCCATTCCTTAGTGGTGACTTCACTGTGGAACAAGCATTTGAGAAGATGCGGAAGGAAAGAAAGAAGAGTGAGCAGGAGATTGAGTCACTGGAGGCACTCGCGCGGGAGGTTCAATACACAATAATCACAAAACGGCTAGAGCCGGTCGTCAGAAGTTTCTACAACCGTACCGCGTTCCAGCTTCCGGGGGATGCTAGAGTCCGCATCTCTCTTGATACAGAACTGTCGATGATCCGCGAAGACAACTGGGATGGAAGAACCCGCTCTGGCAATAACTGGCGCAGAACAGATATCGGTATTGATTATCCCTTCAATCAGTTGTCCGCTTCAGACATTGAGCGTTTTCCTTATGCCATTTTGGAGGTTAAGCTGCAAACTCAAGCCGGACAGGAGCCTCCTGAATGGGTTCGAGAATTGGTCGCCAGTCACTTGGTTGAGGCGGTACCCAAATTCTCGAAATTCATCCACGGATGTGCTACTCTCTACCCCAACAAAATCGACCTCCTCCCATACTGGGGTCCACAGATGCACATCGACATCCGCAAGCCCATAACCCACCGGTTTGGAATCGAGCGCCCTAACCAAAGCGTCTCAGTCTCCACCTCCGACGAACCCACGGACTCGGAAGACGAAGACGATGTACCCACTGCTCCGCAAGCACAACCTCCCACCAATGGCACCAACGGCGAGAACGTCACGCATACCGGTGGCAACGGAGTCATGGACGAGGAGGAACGTGTAGCTGCACCAGCAACAGCTGGACATGAAGACTACCCTCTCTATGACTCTGAAGATGACGAGGATGACGATAGTAGTGTTGACGAAGCCTCCCCTCTTATCCGTCGTCGCCGCATAATAAAGCGGCAAGTAATCAAATCCCTCAAGCAGGGCAGCGAACAACTCCTCCACTACCTCTCCTACCTCATCCCCCATCCACGGAGCACAGAGGTCGACATCCCAGCTGCACGTTCAGGCACAGTGTACGCACGGAAATTCCGCGCCCCACCAGGCAAGCGCATCTTTGTCCCCGTGCGTGTCGAGCCGAAAGTCTATTTCGCGGCTGAACGTACATTCTTATCATGGTTCGAATTCGCAATCATCCTCTCGGCCGTGGCAACTACACTACTTAATTTCTCTGGGAACTCGCGCGGCGCGCTGTTGTATGCGAGTCTAGGGTTTACGGTCACGGCGGTGGTAAGTCTGATCTATGCCGCAGGGTTGTATGTGTGGAGAGTCAATATGATGAGGAGTAGACGTGCCGTGAGATATCATGAGAAGTATGGTCCCACTGTGTTGTGTGTGTTGATGGTTGTGGCCGTGGCGGTGAACTTTGTGGGTGCTTTTGGGGGGCATGTTTAGATGAGCGGGTGTATCATATGCTTGATGCTGCTGTTAGGGGTTTATGTTGATGATGCTACTGTTTTATGTTCCAACTATTGATCTTTTTGCAGTGCCGCCTGTGGATGATGAAGAAAATTGCTTGTTTGAGTGTTTGCGTTGCGTTCCGTTCTACTGCGTTGCTGTAAAATATCATGTGTGTCTGTTTTATATTGAATTTGAATCAGGGGAATGGGGGATCAGGTCGTTGTGGTTGCTTTGAGGGGAGGTTTGAGATATACACACTGGGAGGGCAGTTCAAGACTCGAGAAGGGGAGGGGGGCCTTGGATTCTAGAAACATTGGAGCAATTCCCATTGAGATGATATTTTCACCAATCTCTTATTTTCCAGTTAGCTTAAATTCGAAAAAGTTTTCCATCACCTCTTCGTCGTCTGCTGCATGGGAACCTTACAAGCTGCTCGGAACATATACCGTATTATTTGGATGGATCCGTCTTTTATAGCTCTTGCAGCTTACTCGACCGAGCGATGTTCTGATAAAAACAGCCTGTTTTCAAGGATTTGGCTTCAAAAGGCGTGTCCTGGTACCTATTTTCTGGGCCTCTCTTTTTGTCGCGACTTACTTGAGCGGAGTCACGCAAGTATTCTCCCTGGGACGATCCGATATGCTCGAGATCCATAGGGACCTAATTCGTGACCCGGCATGCACAAATTTGGGTTTCCAATAATTCAAAAAGGCGCATCACAACTATCCACGCACACAGCTTGTCGAATGAAGTCTATGAAGCATTTACTTCCTTCGCCGCTGACTTTCGGACGGTGGGTAGTAAGAAAACGGGGCAGAGGTACAGGTAGTCGCGGAGAGTGACAGGCTTGGACTTACGCACGCGTGGCTCAGGCGAGGGCCAAGGTGACGGCGTATGATAGTGTATATGGCTCATAGGCCAAAGAATGAATCATAAAACCTCATCAAGAATGCCTTCCACACGATAGCAAATGTTAACAACAAAAAAGCATCAAGAACCGGCAGAGCACCAACAGTCCTACCTCGAATTGGTTTGACGCATACACATGCATAGAATGATTAAATCTCAGCATAACTTAAACATCAAGGTGCCTCTAGATTTCCAAAGTGTACCAAAGAAGGCTATACGCCTCTCGTAAACCCATGCCCCTAACCTCAAGGAGACGAAAGAAATCATCGCAGATTCTCCTTGATGCCCTACCCAAGCAAGCATAACAAGAACACGGATATCCACAAAACTGTTCGTTGAGGGGGCCTTCGCAACGTCCCACCACCGTCAAGGTGGTTGCGGAGGGTTTCTGGGCTGTGAGTAGTATTCTCTTTGCCATGCGAATCATGATCAGCTGCAGAATTTGCGGAGGAAACAAAGGAATAGTAGTATTGATCGTACCTCGTAGGGCCGGTATGAGGTTAAAACACCATTCATTATTCAAACTTCATTGGTGTCAACTCCGACTTTGCACCCCCGACCCCTCCATCATATTCAATTCCCAGCAGTTTACAACCACCCCAGTGCTATCAAGTTTCATAAACCTTCACAAGCCCACAATGGTGATTCCTCCATCCCTCCACTACCACTATTTACTTACTAACTCCTCTGGAACAGAACAATATCTCCGGCACCACCATCCTCCTGAGTAGAGCTTTGATGCAGTCTGCTACAGGAGGAAAAACCATTCTAATGTAGTTTGCTGCAGGAGGAAGAGCAGTTTGTTTATCCCCTCCATTACCACTAATTACTTGCTGACTCCCCTAGAACAGGACAACGTACCCGGCCCCCGTCGGTGTACGTAGGGCTTTGGTGCAGTCTACGGTCTTACACCAGAAGATTTACTACTTCCCTCAACTTAGGACGCGTTACGGCTTGCTACAACTGGCAAAGCCTCCAAAAAAAGTATCCTACAACTAAGAGAACCCCGAGGGCGGCAGAAAGGTACACCGTCAACATTGGCCCAGAATCCGGGCGTGGTACGTAACTCCTTCGCTGCTTCCCCGTTCAAGCCGAGTTGACTGAGGCTAGTAACATACCTTGAAACTTTCATTGATAGCGTGCTCGAAGAACTTATATTTTGTTTGCTTTAATTATTCTGCATTCACTCTAACTAGAGTATGGCAGTGCCTAATTCCCCTTCCTCCTCCGGATGACCGGCTAGGTAGGGGAGCTCCCCTCCTGCTACCCTTCTTCCCTTGAACAAATGAGACTAAAACTAAATGACCGGTCAAGGGAGAAGAAGGGTAGAAGGAGGGGAGCTCCCCCATCTAGCCGGTTGTCCAGAGGGGGAGGGAATTGGGGCATTGCCATACTCTAGTTAGAGTGAATGCAGAATGATTAAAACAAACAAATAAACAAATGACCGATCAAGAACAATGAAACGTAAGAGAGAGACAAACGCCACCATAGCTCTGCTCAGCAGTGTGGGAATTTCCCGACCTCTGTAGCCGCGAGGAAGTCTGTTACCACTTGGTAACACATCTCCAACGAAAACAGTTCAGATATCTGCACGTGCCGGTACCTCCCCGCTTTCCAGCCTATATCCCCTCCACAGTTCCCGCTGCTTATTCTTCCACTTTCTGCGAAGAACTTATATTGCATAGTACCAAAATTCTTAAGCTGCAGATAGATTGGTTCGTTACAGGTGTCTCTATGGCAGCTATGCTGTTTACATTTGGAAGTTATGGTAGGTATATCTTGGTAATAAGGCACTGCAGATATACACTGCTAGTATCAGTTAAGATTTCTATTGCTAATATAACATTACCAGCCGAATCAGTAGTGTCTTCGACTAATAGCAGAAGCGACAACACATAATAGGACAATAGGTAATGTGTAGTACCGATGAATTGAAACGCTTAAAGTTCCATTAAAGAAAAAGAATGGAGTACCCTAGCGTGTAGTGAAGCAATGAATGGAGTACTAATGTGACGGCAACGAGTGGTTAGGGTTCCCGCATCTGACACGTGATATGTTCAGCGCCGGGTAACCATACATTAATTGTCATCGCCACGGCACTTAGATTTGTATTAGATATCTTACCACTTACTTCTATACATACCCTCACTCGCTCTCGTGTGCAACCGTAGCCTTACTTACTTACTATCCCTTTCCATACGGAACCGTACGCAGCGGTACCGGCCTTTACAACTATGCACAACTAGCACTCCAATCTGTGGTAAATCCGCTGTACAGTATGTCAGATAGAGCTGTTTCTTAATACACTATGGAATCCGAAAGTTTGACGCCCTTCCATATCCTTACGACACATAAACCCAGATAGTAAATAAACCTAGGCGGTACATAAACCCACGTGGGTCCCTTGTCCGCATGAGATCAAATTACGGGGATACTAATCATCCCTGTGGCAGGTGTGGGTTTCGTGGCCTCAAGGGAATATCTACCTCATAGAGGCCGCATCTCAGCACCTAATCTTGGTTCCCAAAACCGGTCAGTGATGTTTGACACAGGGTTCTCTGTGCAGATATTTTCCTTCTCAGATCTGTAGCGAGTGTTTGTTCGCGTGCATGCGTGGCCTCATGAAATGACACTCGCAGTTCTGTATTATGGAGGATCACTCACTCATATATGCTACTCGGTTATCAGGTCACATCCGGTACACCACGTAACACTCTGTCTCTGGCCAAACAAAACTCTAGCAGGAGAATGCCTTGAGGAAAGGCGTGTATGATTACCCCTTCATTCGCAACCTCTCTACCGTTCTATTCGATATATACCACCTTATCTTGCACCTGACCACCGTCACCATCTCTAGCCATGGAGTCTCAGCCTCCTCAAGCCTATAGAGCTCCGGCGCCAACCACACTTTCCTGGTGCTCTCAGAGTCTGCAAGTTGTTGCACACCTCCGTCAAGATCTTCTAACGCTATTCTATTTCCCAACGAATGAGTGAACCTATCCCGCACATCCTTTACTCCACTTGGGAGCGAGACTGTGGTGGAAGCTGATGTCGGAGTCGTCGATTTCCTTGGCCGCGGGGTGGGAGGTATGGCCGGGTCAAGGTAGTCGGAAGTTTGAGGGACGGGTGAGGGGAAGAGGGACGGGTGAAGTGAAGTTGAGAGGAATGAGAGACGCACTGCTGGGGATTTTTGATGAATTCTGAATGGCTTTGTGGGACTGACTACATTCAGGGACAGAGGTGTTCTCAGCTGAGCACACCTCTGAGATAGAAGCTATCTCTAAGCAAGTGCTTGGAATATCATTGGAGTGCTGGAATGGTATTGGTGCTTCAAATTGCGCGCCTTGGTGAAAGTATGATGAGGGTTGGAAAACAGTGCCAAGGGACCGGAAAATCGGACCAACACCTCATGCATACAAGCCCAGGCGCCTTATTAGGGACGTGGGCCCACACCTAACAAGCTGCTAGCGGAGCACCTTGCAAATCCCGGAATTTTTTTCAAAATTGCAAATTTCTCAACAGCCACACAATAGAGAGAATATCAGAGACAGCAGTATAATAGACAACTCCAAGGCCTACATGTCAATCCAAAAATCAAGTCAAATGGTGCAATTTTGAGCAAGATGAAAATATGAGTGAGAGTCCATGTAGCAAGTAAATTTTTACCCACCTTCTAACCCCTCCTGTTTCATCACCAATTGTACACAGAATTCACTGATAATACTATCAGAGCATACATGGTATGCTAGCTATTAATTGATTGAATCTTGGCAGATTTGGGCTGGTGGTTCACCGGGAAAAATGATCTTACGCGACGCGTAACTTATAGAGAAGCTGTTTCTGGGACGGTAATCCATAGCATATTTGACGTGTGGCACTATGAGGTCCTATGGACCTGAGCATTGACTAGATTACTATGATACGCATGCGATTATGTGCACTTGATACTGTACATCATGCTGCATTCAACAAAACTGCCAAATGCACTTCATTGCATGCTCCCAAGCTCTCAAGACGCTCTCAAGCACACTCCCGAGTACGCTCCCAAATACACTTCCAATTGCACTCGATGGCACACTTCCAGCCTGTTTGACTATACGCTCCCAAGTACACTCCGAATACCCTCCCAAGTACACCTTCAAGTACATTCTCAAGTACACTGCCGAGCATGCTCTCAAGGACGCTCCAAATTGCACTTGATGACACTCCCAGCCTGCTTGACTGTATGCTCCCAAGTAAGCTCTCAATACGCTCTCAAGCATACTCCCGAGCACGCTCCCAAGTACACGCTCCAGAGGCAAGACACTCCCAATCTCACTGACTATATGCTCCCATGTATGCTCCTGGGTACTCGATCCAGAGACTTGCCAAGTTGCAGACGCCAGGAACCTGGAGGCGGGTGGCGGGAGGCAGGTGGCAGGAGGTGGGTGGTGGTGGCCGTAATCATGATATCGGTCAATATCATCGTCTGAACCTTATTTTTAGTGCGGCCACCGCGACGAGATTTCACGATGCCTCACAGCCATGGTGTTGACAATTGCAGCCTTGGATTCTGCAGGAATGGTAGACAATTGGATACTGGGGAGAGCAGATCTCCGACTCAGATTTTCCTGTGGAATCTGCTGCTTGCTTCCCACGGAATCTGGGCGTATGTGTGCACATTTGAACCGTGGCTGATGGTGATGCTGGTGATGGTGATAATGGCGATAGTGATGATGGCGATGGTGATGATGGTGATGCTGATGATGGTGATTGTGATGATGGCGATGGTGATGATGGCGATGGTGATGATGGCGATGGTGATGATGGCGATGGTAATGATGGTGATGGTGATGATGGCGATGGTGATGATGGCGATGGTGATGATGGCGATGGTGATGACGGCGATGGTGATGATGGCGATGGTGATGACGGTGATGGGGATGATGGTGATGGTGATGATGGCGATGGTAATGATG